>Ga0164243_10000634_pt1 | contig 62855 bp, 57 predicted proteins | sample OricompcompostOP_FD_108781 | JGI IMG/M metagenome (GOLD analysis project Ga0164243, IMG submission 108781) | Organic Plus compost microbial communities from Emeryville, California, USA - Original compost - Organic plus compost (OP) | ecosystem: Engineered > Solid waste > Mixed feedstock >... | reverse complement strand
GGACATCGCCAAGACGCTGGCCATGTTCGGCGGCTTCACCGAGGGGCTGCAGCTCTTCGCCAGCTTCGCCATGCTGATGAACTTCCCGCGCTTCAACAAGATGAAGGGCATGGGGCAGATCGTCAGCTGGTCGGTGCGCGACGAGACGCTGCACTGCGAGGGCATCGTGCGGCTGTTCCACGCCTTCGTGAAGGAGCGCGACTGCCTCACCGCGTCCGTCAAGGACGATATCCTCGACATGTGCCAGAAGACGGTGCGCATCGAGGACGCCTTCATCGACCTCGTCTTCGAGATGGGACCGGTGCCGGGCATGACGCCCAAGGACATCAAGAAATATGTCCGCTACATCGCCGACTGGCGGCTGGGGCAGCTTGGCTTGAAGCCCATCTACATGATCGACGAGCACCCGCTGCCCTGGCTGACACCGCTCCTGAACGGCGTGGAGCACGCCAACTTCTTCGAGACCCGCGCCACGGAATATTCAAAGGGCGCCACGCGCGGCCAGTGGAACGAGGTGTGGGAAAGCTTCGATCGCAGGAAGAAGCTGCGCGCGAACGACGGCGATGGCGGCGATGACCCGAGCGGCGGGGAAGACATGTTCTCCAAGGCGGGGATCGCGGCGGAGTGACATCGGCATCTATCCCGGATCATTCATTGCGGAAAAGCTTTGACCTATGGAAAGTGATCTGAGAAGATCTCGTTATGTTCTCATCATCTGACTCGCTTTCCGCGTCTGTCGATCTGATTGCCACCGCACGCGGAAGGCGTTTCGCTACAATTCTCGCCGATCCGCCTTGGCAGTTCCAGAACCGAACTGGCAAAGTAGCCCCGGAGCACAAGCGTCTGAGCCGTTATGGCACGATGACGCTCGGCGAGATCTGCAATTTGCCTGTTGCGGACATCGCCGCCGACCGTGCACATCTATATCTTTGGGTGCCGAATGCATTGCTCCCCGAAGGCCTGCAGGTGATGAATGCGTGGGGCTTTCGCTACGTGTCGAACATCGTGTGGCATAAGGTCCGCAAGGATGGCGGATCAGATGGACGGGGCGTAGGTTTCTATTTTCGCAACGTAACCGAACTCCTCCTTTTCGGTATTCGCGGCAAGAATGCACGGACGCTCCCACCGGGTCGCAGCCAGGTCAACATGATCCAGACCCGCAAGCGGGAACATAGCCGCAAACCCGATGAGCAATATGACATCATCGAGTCCTGCTCCTGGGGACCGCGCATCGAACTGTTCAGTCGAGGCAGGCGTACCGACTGGGAGGCCTGGGGCAACCAGGCGGATGATAGCTACCGGCCGACTTGGGACACATACAGCTATAACAGCGCAGCTATCGCAGCGGAGTGATCAGTCTTCAGGGTTTTCTTCCGTGAGGAATTCAGCCGCTGCGCTGGCATCAAGCACCGGGTACGCCTCCCGCCACTGTTCGAGTTGACTGAAGGCTGCCGCTCTGAAGCCCAACGCCAGAATAGGACAGCCTCCCGCCCGTCCAGCGTTCACCCGATAGTCAAGCTTGCCCATCCAAGTGGTGCTTGCGCCATATTTGTCCTTGAATGATTTCAACGCATCCAGTCGGCTAGCAATGTCGGCGAACATTGTAGCAAGCTCGGATGAACGTGTCAGGATAATGCCTACGTCAATGATTCCGCATTCATAGAAGGCACGCATGGCATAGAGATCGCGATCGAAGGTCTGATCTTTACTATTCCATTCAAGATCGAAAGCTAGGCGATCTTTCACGAAATCAATCTGATGTCCATCGAGAAAGTTCTCGAGCAAGCTTACATCGTCGACCTTGATGAATTTTGGACTTCTCGTGCGAGTGTTTAGAGCTTTGGCACGTCTTCGCACGAGAAGGTCGCCTGATATCCGTGTCTCATTCCATCCAAGCGGATGCAGGTCTGCCTCCAGTTTCTTCGCAACCTAGCTTTTATTTCCCCCTTTACTGAGAATATCATCCATCTCGATTTCGAAGGAATTCAAAGCATCGAAAAGCTCGCGAACTTCGTCACCATGTGCTGTTGAAAGCAGGTTCGCTGCGTTTCGAAAACTCTTGATCTCATATTTTTCGCTGAATCCGTTGGGTAGCAATCCATCCGGAATATGATCTTCAGTCGCTATTCTCGGCAAGCTTGCGAGGGCGTTTCGAAGGGGATCGTCCAGCATGGTCCCCTTCATGCGCGGTCATCGAAGCGATTGGCAAGCGCAAGATCCGCTCGGAATACTGACGATACGCCATATAATGACCGTTCGACGAATGCCGGCATGAAGAATCGCAAGTCCGTCAACCCCCTTTCCCAGGCATGAACCACCCGTAGCCGTCCATTCAGCCAAGCTGTTGTAATCTGCGATTCGTTCTCCTCGCTTGGGGAGAAGGCGAAATGAGAATTCGGAGTGAGACAGATGTACAAGGCTCTCAAGAACAGCATCGCCGCCCTGGCCTTGGGCGCCATGACGATCGGTGGCATCGTCGCCACGCCGGGCTTTGCCCAGCGCCATGACCGGCATGATCGGCGGGACGACCGGCGCGATCATCGCCGCGACTATCGCGATCACCGGCCGAACCGCGTCGTCGTCGTGCGCGATCGTCGTCCGGCGCCGCGTCCGCGCGTCGTCTACGCCTATGACTGGAACCGGCCGGACCCGCGCTATCGCGGCTATTATGCCGATCACTATTATCGCGGCGGCTATGCCCCGATCGTGGTGACGCGCCAGACCCGCATCTATCGCGGCTATGACAATCGCTATTATTGCCGCCGCTCGGACGGCACGACCGGCCTCATCATCGGTGCTGCGCTGGGCGGCCTTGTGGGCGACAGCATGGATCGCGGCCACTCCTCGATCCTGGGCGCCGTGCTCGGTGCAGGCGCCGGTGCCGCCATCGGCCATGAGATCGACAGCGGCCGGGTGGTCTGCCGCTAAGACCGGACCGGCCACACGGCGCGAACCGCCCTTTCATCAGTGAAAAGGCGCGAGGGCAGGAGCACTGCCCCCGCGCCTTTTCCTTGCGTTTGCGAAACGTGACGCCAGGTTTCTACGGTGCCAACCAAGACCTGAAAGACGACGCCACGCTCCCCGAACGCAAGAAGCGGTCATTGGTTGCCGGCCATAGCGGCATCCGGACGGCGGCACGCGTGAGCGCCATCACGCCCGCAGAGACCTTAGCGTATTGCTGCTATAATACACCATGAAAGGCGGCTTATGCTCGCGCCGCTGCCTGACCGGCGGCGAACCCGCGCGCCGGCCTATTGGTTGATCGCGTCCTCGCCGGCCTGGCCGACCGACTGGATGTCGCGGCCGAGGCCCTTCACCGTGGCGCAGGCCGAGAGCGCAAGCGCCGCGCCGAACAGTGCGGCAAGCAGGACGAACCCCTTCATGGTGGACCCTTTCTGATCCTTGACCGGTTTTCCAGCCGTGCGATGTTTCACAAAGTATCCGATCATACAAGCGGCCCCGCGCAAACGCGCAGCGACCGACCGGCGGAAAGGCGCCGGATATCGCGCGGCGGATCATCTCGGAACCGCCACTGGCGCGAGGCGTATGAACGGACGCGCAGCATGCAAGGAGGATAGGCTCATGGACCCTGTCACGATCGACGATCGCAAGAAGGAACTGCATATGCTGCTCGCGCAGATGCAGGCGCATCCCTCCCGGGACTGGACCCGCGAACGCGAGCGCGTGGTCGTGCTACAGCGGATGATCGCTGCGGAGGAACGGCAGAAAACCGGCGCCTGACGTCGGCGGCACGGTGCGATCCCAGCGACGGCGGCAGCGGGTGCGCGGCTGGCCGCGCGTGCCGCACGCCTCCGCTCATGCGCTGCGCCCCTTCCATTGCGCCCGGCGTTGGGATGCTGATGGAAAGCAGGAATCCGGTGCTTTTACTGTTGCATATTTATCACGTTCGCGAGTCGCGATGAGTCGAGTCGCGCCCGGCCTTGCCATGGCGGCGCGCGCGAAGGATAAGGGCATTGGCGGGGGGTTGACGATGTGGCGTCACCGCGCGCCGCAGCATTGGGAGGATCATCATGGCCCCGCGCCTGACCAGGATTTCCGGCCTGGCCGCGCTTGCCCTGCCGCTGGCAATCGCGGCCTGCGCACCCAAGGCGGTGGAAGCGCCGCCGATCGCCACGATCACGGTGCCGCTGCCGCAGAATGTGCCGCTCGAGCCGCCGCCACCGCCGCCGCCCACGCTCATCGGACAGAGCCGGGGCGAGGATCTGTGGCATCTGCGCTCCGGCCTCAACGTCGCCGTACTGATGTGCCAGGGGCCGGAGAATCTGGCCATGGTGACGAACTACAACAGCCTCCTCAACGGCCAGCGCGCGCTGCTCGCGTCCGCGGCCCAGATGGAGGTCGATCTCTACAAGGCCAAGGGCGGCCGGCGCTGGCAGGACGCCTATGACGACCATATGACCAAGGTCTATAATGCCTATGCCGGCACGCTGACGCGCGACGCCTTCTGCACCAAGGCGCGCGATATCCTCGTCGAGGCGGCGGCGACCACGACGGCCGAGGACTTCAACGATCATGCGACGGCGATGCTCTGGGAACTGAACAAGGCCGCCGGCCTGCCCGACCCCGACGGCGCCTTGGCTCGCGCTGCGACCACGGGCACGGTCACGCCGGTTCCGATCGCAGCGCCGGCCGTACCGTCGTCGCCGCCCCCCGCGATGCTCGGCTCATCGCGCTGATCGGCTGCGCGGCGGGACGCGCCGCAGGTCAATCGGGCAGCGAGCCGTCCTCGTCGTCCATGGGTTCCTCGCCTTCATAGGCGTCCATGTCGATGCGGCCGCTGCGCACCATGTCGTTCATATGATCGACCAGGTCCTGGGCATCGTCGGGCACCAGCTCGGTCGGGTCGCTCCGGCCGCCATGCTCGCTCTCCTCGTCCGTGCCCAGCCGGGCCGGGTCGGCCAGCGCATCAGCGGCGACGTCCTGCGCCTGGCTGCCGGTCTCGTCCTGCTCGGCATTCTCCCGGTCGGGATCCGGCGGTTCGGGCGCCTTGCGCCGATCGTCGTCCATGTCCATGGCTTCGCTCCCTAATTGCCGTTGATGACGTCCTGGCCCGCCTGGCCGACCGACTCGATGTCGCGCCCCGCGCCCTTCACGGTCGCGCAGGCCTGCAGCAGCAGCGAAGCACCGAGCAGCAGGGCGAGTATGGCATTGCGCTTCATGGACAGTCCTTTCCTCTAGTCTTCCTCGCAGGCAAGAACGCCCTGCCGCCGCTTCGGTTGCGGGGGAGGCGGGCCCGGCCCTCCACGGGCGGATCGCCCGGCATCAGGATGTCGCGCGCCAGATTGCCATGGATGGGAGAGCACGTCACCCTTTCATCGCGAGCGCGGGGTCGGGTGTCCGGCGCTGGGGCTGCTTCGCCATAATCTGCTGATTGGCGATGAGTCGTTTGCAACTCGGCGCCTCACTGATGTCGGCTTGCGATCACCTTCCTGTCATTCTGCGTCGCTCCGTTCGGTTCGAGCGGAGGGTCGAGCTTGTCGAGACCCGTCGTCGAGAAAGATGTTCTCGACAGCCATCTCGACAAGCTCGATGACCGCTCGAACCGAACGGCGGTACAGAGGGCATGTCAGCTCACCATCCCAGAGCGGCCACTCCCCCTCCTTCTTGCGCTAGAGGCTGGGGGTGAGCCTACCAACGCTGCATCGTGCCTCGGTCCACCCCTACCCTCCAAAACGGAAGGAGCGGCGCCTGCACAATCGCTATGACAGTCATGCCCGGCCCGATTGACGCGCGCGCCAAGTCGCGGCAGGAGCAGACATGGCCGATATGTCCTCGATCGTTGCGAGCGATCCGCTTGCCCAGCCTGCCTCGTTCAGGCGGCGCGGCTTGCTTTTCGTCCTCTCATCGCCCTCCGGCGCCGGCAAGTCGACCATCTCGCGCAAGCTGCTCGCCGACGATCCCGGCCTCACCATGTCGGTCTCGGCGACGACACGGCCGATGCGCCCGGGCGAAGTGGACGGGGTGGACTATCATTTCGTCGATCTGGCTACCTTCCGGCAGATGGTCGCGGACAATGAGTTCCTCGAATGGGCACATGTGTTCGACCATCGCTATGGCACGCCGCGCAAGCCGGTCGACGGGATGCTGGAGGCGGGACACGACGTGCTGTTCGACATCGACTGGCAGGGCGCGCAGCAGCTCCACCAGATCGCCGGGGGCGACGTGGTGCGCGTGTTCATCCTGCCGCCCTCGATGATCGAGCTGGAGCGCCGCCTGCGCGGCCGGCGGACCGACAGCGACGAGGTGATCGACCGCCGCATGGCCCGCGCCCACAGCGAAATCGCGCACTGGGACGGCTATGACTATGTGCTGGTGAACGACGATGCCGATGCCTGCTTCGCCAAGGTGCGCACCATCCTGCATGCCGAGCGGCTGAAGCGCAGCCGGCAGACCGGGTTGATCGGGTTCATCCGGAAGCTGGATACGAACGAGGTTTGAGGGGGCTGCCCTTCGACAAGCTCAGGGTGAACGGCAATGGGGAGAGGAGATCCATGGATGCCCCCTAATCCGCCAGCATCGCCTCGAGCGCCGGGCTAAGCCATTCGCGCGTCATCGCGCCGTCGCGGGCGAGGATGCGCGCCGCGAGGTTTTCGCGCACCGCCATGGCCGCGCCTTCGTCGAGGCCCAGCACGGTGAGCGCCGTCGCCCAGGCATCGGCTTCCATTGCGCGGATGTGGATCACGCTCACCGAGGCGACGCCATTGCGGACGCGCCGGCCGGTGCGCGGATCGAGGCTGTGGTCGCCGCGCACATAATTGCCCGAGGTGGCTACGGCGAGTTGGTGCAGCGCTAGGCGGAGCGGCCGCGCGCACAAGTCCGGCGGCGTCTCCAGATCGACCCACCAGGGATCGCCGTCGGGCCGCATCCCGCGCCCGGCCAGCTCACCGCCGATCTCGACGAGACAATGCCGGACCCCATGCGCGCCCAGCAGGTCAGCGATGACGTCCACCGCGTGCCCCTTCGCGATGCCCGACAGGTCGAGCCAGAGCCTGCCCGGCTGGCGCAATCGGGCACTCGCGGCATCGAAGGCGAGGCGTCGCCAGCCGGAATGCGCCAGCGCCTCCGCCAGAACCGCGCCCGCCGGCTCCCCGGCGCGCGGATCGGGGCCGAGCCCATAGGCGTCGGTCAGGCGGCCGATCGCGGGATCGAAGGCGCCGCCAGTGTGCTCGGCGATGGCGAGGCCCGCCGCCATCACCATCGCGAAATCGCCCGGTAGCGCCATCCAGTGGCCCGCCGGCAAGTCGTTGAAGGCGCGCAGCCGGGAATCCGCCGCCCAGTGGCTCATCTGCGCGACGATATCGTCGAGCCGGCGCTGGATGGCCGCACGCAGGCCGGCGAGATCGCGATCCGGCCCGGCGGCGAGGCGCACATGCCAGCCGGTGCCCATCGTCTCGCCCGCCAGATCGGCGATGCGCGCCGCCGGATCATGGCCGGCAAGCGCATCCGCATCCAGGATCGCGGGGACGGCGATCCGCATCGGGCCGGACATGGCGCCGCTCAGGGCGCCATCACCTCGAGCGTCGCCGTGTAGCTCATCCGCCGGCTGGTCGCGCGCGGATTGGAGGGCTTGTCGTCGGAGAGCGCGGCGTTGAGCCACATCATGCCCGCCACCGGCCAATCGATGGTGACGACGCCATCGGCGCCGGTGCGCACCTCGAACGCGCCCTCGGCCTCGCGATAGCGCTTGCCGCCCGGCACGATGGTGATCGGCAGGTCGGCGGCAGGCTGCCCGTCGACCAGGAACCTGAACCGCGCCGCCTCGCCCTGCACAAGCTCGTCCGGATGCGTGACAGGCACCATCTCCAGCCCCTTTCCGGTCGGCTGGAACACCGTTTCGGTCGGCGCGTCGGCCGTCACGAAGACGACATTCTGGCCGGACATCTCGGTGAGCTGCACATCGGTCGCATTGGCCGGAATCTCATCGACACTGTTCACGAAGCGCGGCGCCTGCCGTCCCTCGCCACCAACGCCGGCCGGTCCGCCGGGAGCCGCACCCGCAGCGCCCGGCGCGCGCTGACCCGCGGCGCCGGGCGGCGGACCGCGCCGGCCACCGACGCGCCACTCGACACCATCGACCTTGAAGCTGCCCATGATGCCGGACTGGCTGGTGCCGATCTTCCAGGTGCCGGGCTGGTCGATCTTCACATCGAACACCGAGCGATAGCGTCCGGTCGCGCCATTCTGGATCTCACCCTGGGTGCCGTCCGGCTTCCAGACCTCGACGCTTTCGAGCCGCCCCGGCGCATGATCGGCGAAGAACACGTCATTGGAGGCGGCGATGTCCACCGTCACCCAGCTGTCGGTACCGGAGAGGATAGTGGCCGAGGGCAGCAGCCACTGACGATGCGCCTGGGCAGCGGTGGCGAGCGCGATGGTCGCGGCGAAGGCGAGGAACGTCCTGGTCATGCGCATGGGCTTGCCTTTCAACGAGCGGAGAGAGTGATGGCGCCGAGCTCTGTGCGGCCCGTGGCGGAGCCGTTGCCGGCGGGAATGGTGAGCGGCAGCGAGACGATCTCGCGCCCGCCGGTCTCGCGGGCCGCCTCGACATAGAGCGTATACTGGCCGGGCCGCAGATCCGCCGGCAGCGCGACGCGGTGCGTGCCGGGCGCACGCGTGGCGCCGCTCACGCCATCGGCCGGCAGGCGCATGGCGCGACCGCCCTTGCGCCACCAGGTGCGCAGGTCATGCAGCCATTTGGTGCCGGGTTCGGCCCCGCCCTTGGCGACGTCATACCAGACAGCCAGCGTGCGCGCCGCCCCGCCGGCGGCCGGCTCGACCCACACCGCCACATAGGGCCGGTGATATTCGGCGACGTTGAGCCGGGGAATGGTGATGCTGACCGTGCCGGCCGAGGCGGGCGCGGCAACCAGGCCGGCGATCAGGAGGGGCGTCTTGCGCATGTACATGACCTCTAGTGGATGAAGAACAGGGCGATGGCGAGCGGCACCGCCAGGCCGAAGCCGACCAGCGGCCAGGTGGAGGGGCGATGCCTGGCGTGGAGCTGGAGCAGCAGCAGGCCGGTGAGGGTGAACACCACGCAGTCGACCGCGAAGATGTCGATGAACCAGAACCAGGCATTGCCGGTGTTGCGGCCCTTGTGCAGATCGTTGAGATAGGAAATCCAGCCGCGATCGGTGCGCTCGAAGGTGATGGCGCCGCTGGCGCGGTCGATCGAGACCCAGGCGTCGCTGCCCGGCCCCGGCATCGCTACATAGACCTCCTCGTCCGACCATTCGCCCGGCCGTCCGGCCGGGTCGAGCCCGGTCGCGCGCGCCACCGCATCGGCGACAGGACGCGGCAGCGGCGCATCGGCGGCATGGTCGCCGCCCAGCTGCGGACGGAGCGGCGGCGGCAGGGTCGCCTCGCCCTGCGTCACACGCGGCTGCGCGCTGATGCTGGCTGCATGATTGAGCGTAAGGCCGGTGATCGCGAACAGCATCATGCCGACCAGCGAGATCGCCGCACTGATCCAGTGCCAGCTATGGAGCTGCTTGAGCCACCAGGCGCGCGCCTTGCGATTGCCGCGCGGCTTCTGCGCCTGCGGCCGCGCCGGTGGCGAAGCGGCCTGGCTGGTCCGTTGCTGTCCGTCCGATGTCAAAAGCTCGCCGTCCATTCAATCCCTGCGCCGGTCGCTCGACCGCCCTGCCGCAGGACATACCGGCGGCTCGACTCATCTCCAGCGGCGCCCATGGCATATATTGCGAAGCATTCGCAAGATATGACTGTCGTATGCGAACAGGAATGTTACGCAGCGCAACATGACACTGGACGAGCCTGCGCCGAGCAGTTATGCGAATGACTCGCAATTACGATTGGCCGACGGGGACGGGTGACTCTCATGAATGCGCATTTCGAACCGGCTCTCTCGGCCGAACCGCGCCCGCATGACGAGCCGCCGCGCACCGAGGAGCCTGCCATCTCCCTGAGCATCCCGGCCAGCGAGCCCGATATCCCCTACGAGCGCAGCAGCTATCGGCGAGCACGCGGCGGCGATCCGGTCGCGACGGCCGGCGCGCTGCTGCTCGGGCTCGGCACGGTCATCGCCTTCGCGACGCTGCATCCCAGCTTCGTGGTGAAGGAAAAGCGCCAACCGACGATCGTCGTGTTGAACGAACTGCCGGACGATCCGCCGCCCGCCCCGCCCCCCGAAGCGCCGCCGCCACCGCCGGATGCGCCGCCGCCCGAGGCACGGATCGTCGCGCCGACGCCAGTGATCGCGCTCCCCGAGCGACCGGTCCTGGCAGCGCCGCCGGCCGCTCAGCCGGTCGTCGCACCCGCGCCGCGCCCGGCCGAGCCGACGGTGGCGCCGCGCGCACCGGAGAGCTTGGGGGATATCTCGGCGCGGGTCGTGTTCAAGCCGCCCATGCCGAGGCCGCCGCGCGAATCCCAGCGCCTCCACGAGGAAGGCACTGTGCTGCTCGCGGTCCTGCTCGGGATCGACGGGCGTGTCGCGGACATCTCCGTCGCGCGCAGCAGCGGCTATCCCCGGCTCGATCGCACGGCGCTCGACTGGGTGCGTGACTGGCGCTGGTCGCCTTTCCTGCAGGATGGCACGCCGGTGATGGTGCGGGGCATGGTGCCGATCGGCTTCCAGGGCCCCCGGCACGGCGGCCGGGGCGGTCGCCATGGCGGCCGCCGGCACGATCGGGATGGCGACGATCGGTTCGACGATGGCGGCCCCGGTCCTGTGGGAGATCCGATCTAGGCCGCGACCTGGCCCGCCCCAATATGCGCCTGCTCTCGCGGGAACTTTGCACAATCCCCAAAACAAGCGCTTTTCGCCCTGAATCTGTCGAAGGGCGAGCGGAAAAGGCGTGGCGCATGTGGCGACGGCGCGGCCTGCTGGCGGATTTTTATTACATTTAATTTGCGAACGCTTCGCAATAGCCTTGACGTCGATAATGACTCGCAATAACGACGCCCCGCGACCCACATAAAGCAACAAGGGGAAAATCATGACGTCCTTCCGCGCGCGCCGTACACCGGCGTTCCTCGCCCTCTCCTGCGTCGGCGCCATGCTCAGTCCAATGGCGCATGCCCAGACGGCCGAGCAGAGCCAGCCCTCGCTCGGCGGCGATGTCATCACCTATGACGATCTGGAGGAAGAGCCCGGCCGCCAGCAGGAGACGCCCAAGGCGACCCGCCCCGTCCGCGACACGCCCCAGACGGTCACCATCCTGACCGGCCAGCAGATCGAGCAGCAGAATCTGCTCACCCTGCGCGACGTGCTCTCCACCGTGCCGGGCATCACTTTCGGCGCCGGCGAAGGCGGCGGCGGCTATGGCGACAGCATCAACCTGCGCGGCTACAATGCCAATGCGGACATCACCCAGGACGGCGTGCGCGACAGCGCGCAATATAGCCGCACCGATCCGTTCAACATCGAGCAGATCGAAGTCACCAACGGCGCGAACGGCGCGATTGCGGGGTCCGGCTCGGTCGGCGGCTCGATCAATATCGTGACCAAGCGGCCGCGCGCAGACGACCGCGTGGTGCTGACCGCAGGCATCGGCACGGACGAATATTATCGCGGCACGATCGACGCCAATCTGCGGTTGAACGATCTGATCGCCGTGCGCCTCAATGCCATGGGCCACCGCAACGACGTGCCCGGCCGCGATGTCGAGAACTACAAGCGCTGGGGCATCGCGCCCTCGGTAACGATCGGCATCGAGAGTCCGACCAGCCTGACGCTGCAATATCTCCACCAGGAGGACGACAATATCCCGCAATATGGCGCGCCCTATGTGGCGGCGCTGGGTGGGCTGGTGCCAGGCGCCGACATCGACGCCTATTATGGCTATCGCAACATCGACACGCAGGAATCGACGATCGACCAGGTGAGCGCGATCTTCGAGCATGAATTCAGCGACAATGTGAAGATCCGCAACCTGACGCGCTGGCAGGATGTGACGCAGCTCACCCTCGTCAGCCCGCCGCAAGGCACCTATTGCCTCGACAATGGCCTGCAGGCCAACGGCACGCCCTGCGTCGCGACGATCAACGGCGAGGAAGTCACGATCCCGGCCGGCTATTTCTATCCCAGCGGCCCGCGCGGTTCGACCCGCGACACGCGCAACCAGCTCGCCTTCACCCAGTTCGACCTCATGGCGAACTTCGACACGGGCGGCGTCAGCCACACGCTCGTGCTGGGCGGCGCCCTGTCATGGGAGAAGTTCGAGCTGGCGACTTCCAACTGGAAGCGCAACGCCGACGGCACGACGCCGATCGAGCCGCTCATCAACATCGCCAACCCGAACGAGATCATTCCCGGCCCGGCCGGCTTCGCCTATGGCAGCAATATCTGGACGGGTCCGGTCAACATCCTGCCCACCGCCCGCCAGACCGGCGAGCTGAAGAACTATGCCGTCTATCTGTTCGACACGATGGCGTTCACCGAGCAGTTCGAGCTGAACTTCGGCCTGCGCTACGAGCGCAACAGCGGCTGGTTCCGCGCCGACACGATCGCCGGCGCGACTGCCACCAGCCCCGGCACCTTCACGCCCGGCACCAAGTTCTGGAACACGGACGATCTCTTCTCCTATCGCGTCGGCCTGGTCTACAAGCCCATCGAGGCAGTGAGCGCCTATATCGCCTATGGCAACAGCAAGACGCCGTCCAAGACCTCGGTCAACGGCTCGTGCGACGCAACGAGCTGCAATGTCGATCCCGAGACGGCGGTGAACTATGAAGCCGGCATCAAGTGGGAAGTCGGCGACGGCGCGCTGCTGACCCTGGCGGTGTTCCGCAACGAGCGGCAGAACTACCGTGTCGCCTCGGCCGACCCGACCGTGCCCGAGCAGCAGCTCGACGGCCGCTCGCGCGTCAACGGCTTCACGCTGGGCGCCAACGGACGGATCATGCCGAACTGGACGATCACGGCCAACTACACCTATCTGGACAGCGAGGTGCTGCAGAATGCGGCGACCGGCGCAGCGGACGATCCGCAGAAGGGCGCGCCGCTCACCAACACGCCCAAGCATTCGGGCAGCCTGTTCACGGCCTATACGCTGCCCTTCGGCCTGCAGATCGGCTATGGCTTCACCTATCAGGGCAAGTTCTACCTGAACAATACCGGGCCGATCCTCTACCAGGTGGACGATTATCTCATCCACAACGCCTATCTGGCCTATTCCTTCACCGAGAATGTCAATCTTCAGCTCAACCTGAAGAACTTCACCGACGAGCGCTACTTCACGGGTGTGCGCAACGGCGCCACCGCCAACCCGCAATGGGCTCGCGTGGGCGACGGCTTCTCGGCGATCGCCACGCTCAACCTGACCTTCTGAGCCATCAGAAGTCTCCACCCTGGGGCGGCGGCCGTGGGACCGCCGCCCACTTCTTTGGCGGTTGGGCGATGGGGGATCGTGGCGGGACGCAGATCACAAGCAGCGAATGGCGGTGAATAGGGGCCACTCCGCTTCCTTCCGGGCCGGAACCGCTCTAGACCGCGATGACCGCATCATCCGCCGGAAGGCCTGACCTCTCATGCTCCTCACCATCCCCGCTTTGTTTTCCGCCGAGGAGGCGCGCGAGGCACGGGACATGCTGGAGCGCGCGACATGGCAGGACGGCCGCGCGACAGCCGGCCATCGCGCCGCCGAGGTGAAGAGCAACCTGCAGCTCCCGCTGGACAGCCCGACCGGCAAGAAGCTGGGCGACCTCATCGTGGACAGGCTCTCCCGCCATCCGCGCTTCATCGCCGCCACCCTTCCGCTGCGCATCCTGCCGCCGCGCTTCAACCGCTATGAAGGCGGCGGCACCTATGGCGACCATGTCGACAATGCGATCTTCCCGATCCCCGGCACGGCCCTGCGCGTGCGCACCGACATCTCGTCCACTCTCTTCCTGAGCGAGCCGGACAGCTATGAGGGCGGCGAGCTGGTGGTCGAGGACCTCTACGGGCCGCAGCGGGTGAAGCTCGCCGCCGGCGACATGGTGGTCTATCCCGGCAGCAGCCTGCACCGGGTCGAGCCGGTGACGCGCGGCGTGCGCCTCGCCGCCTTCTTCTGGACGCAGAGCCTGGTGCGCAGCGACGCGCAGCGCCGCACGCTCTACGAGCTGGACTGCGCGATCCAGGCGCTGACCGCCGATCATCCCGAGCATGGCTCGATCGACGCCTTCACCAATGTCTATCATAATCTGCTGCGCGCCTGGTCCGAGACATGAGCGGCGCGCCCCTGCCTCCGCTGACGGCGATCCCGCCGGACCTGCGCACGCTCGCCGACTATGAGCGGCGCGCCCAGGCGCATATGGCGCCGGCCGGCTGGGAATGGCTGCAGGAAGCGGACGGCGACGGGCTGACCCTTGCCGACAATCGCGCGGCGTTCGACCGGCTGAAGCTGTTGCCGCGCGTGCTGCGCGACCTGCGCGGCGGATCGACGCAGACCGACCTGCTCGGCGCGCCGCATGCCGCCCCGATCCTGCTCGCGCCGGTCGCCTATCAGCGCGTCGCGCATCCGGACGGCGAGCTGGCGACGATCCGCGCCGCCACGGCCATGGGCGTCGGCATGATCGTCAGCACCATCGCCAGTGTGACGCTGGAGGAGATCGCCGCGGCGCGCGCGCAGGCCGCCCGCGAACTCGGCACGGCGCCCGCCCCGCTCTGGTTCCAGCTCTATGCCCAGCCCGAGCGCACGCAGACGCTCGCACTCGTCCGTCGCGCCGAGGCGGCGGGCTATGAGGCGATCCTGTTCACCGTCGATGCCGCCATCAAGCGCTCCTCCTTCGCGCTGCCGCCCGGCGTCGAGGCGGCCAATCTGCGCGACGTGCCGCCGCTGCGGCAGACCGCGCAGCCGATGGGCCGCATCCTGCTCGGCACGCCGCTCGCCGATGCCGCGCCCCGCTGGGACGACCTCGCCTGGCTGCGCGCGCAGACGAAGCTGCCCTTGCTGCTCAAGGGCATCGCCGCGCCGGACGATGCCGCGGACGCTGTCGAGCGGGGCATCGACGGACTTGTCGTCTCCAATCATGGCGGCCGCGTGCTGGACGGGATGCCCGCCGCGATCGAGCTGCTGCCCGGCATCGCGGCGCGCGTGGCCGGACGGGTGCCGCTGCTGCTCGACGGCGGCGTGCGGCGCGGGAGCGACGTGGCGAAAGCGCTGGCGCTCGGTGCCTCGGCCGTGCTGGTCGGGCGGCCGCAGCTGCATGCGCTGGCGGTCGCCGGCATGGCGGGCGTGGCGCATGCGCTGCTGATCCTGCGGACCGAGCTGGAGCAGGTCATGGCGGGGCTGGGCTGCGCGCGGGTGAGCGAGATCGGGGCGGATCGCTTGTCCGGCGACCGGTCCTGAGCGGACGTCCATGTGCCTGGAAGCGCGGCCCTCATATGAACGGGCCCGAAGGCGGACGCATAAGCCCTGGGCTCTGCGCACAGTGCTTCCTGGAGCGGCTGCCGAGAGCGCCCTTTTCGACTGTGCAGGGCACAATTTCCACAACCTCTCCGTTATGCCCGAGCCGGAGGGATGCGAAAAAAGCGGGCTCCGTGGTCGGATCTCTCCGGCCGCGAAGCCCGCCCGCTTGGGATTGGGTCGGGATCGCGCCGGATGGCGCGGTCCCGTTCGAGGTCAGAAGCGATAGGCCACGCCGACCAGCACCTGGTGGCGCTGGAACGTGCGGTTGTCGCTGCCGAAATCGTTGAAGCGATATTCGAGCCGGGTCGAGACATTGTCGAGCAGCTTGCGCTCGACGCCGCCGCCGACGAACCAGCCGTCATAGGTGCGGTTGTCGCTGAACGTGCCGTCAGCGATGTCGCGGGTCAGGCGGGCGCGGGTGTTGGCATAGCCGCCGCGCACATAGAGCAGGTTCCGCTCGCCCACGACATAGCCCGCGCGTGCCGAGACGTCGAAGCTGTAATGCGGGTCGATCGTCGCCTGATCGGTTCCGGCCGGGCCGATCCGGTCGCTGGCGCCGAGCGAGAAGCCGCCTTCGAGGCCGAGCACGACATTGGGCGACACTTCCCGGTCATAGCCGGCATAGACGCCGCCGATGAACGCATCCTTCTTGTCGTTGATCGCGATGTCATGGTTCCAGCCAGCCTGGACGCCGACATAGGGGCCCTGGAATTCCTGGGCGAGCGCCGGCGCGGACGAGAGCGCAAGAAGGGCTGCCCCGGCGAGCATGAGACGGTTCATGGTATTTTCCTTTCGGTGATGAGCCGGAGGGTTTGGGGGCCGCTGCGATGCAACGATGTCCCTGCCGGCGGTGGGATTAGTCCAACATACCTTTCGTTCGGAGTCTGAGCCGGACCGGACCTGGAAGATCCGTGACCGGAGACGTCTCCATTCTGTATCGAGGAGTATGGTAATCGCTCCGGGCGACTTCAAGGGGCATTCTGTACCGAACGATATTTTTTGTTTCGGCATGGAGGCCCGGAGGTCACCCGTCATGTTGGGGCGATCCGCTGGTGCAATTCGCCTCCGCCATCGCCATATCGATCGCACCCCCTCGAAAGGAGATGCCGATGGCCCGGCCCATGAGAATCGATTTCGTTTCGGATGTCGCCTGTCCCTGGTGCCTCATCGGGCTGCGCGGCCTCGAGCAGGCGCTGGAGCGGACCCGGGACATCGTCGACGCGGAGATCCACTTCCAGCCGTTCGAGCTCAATCCCGACATGCCGCCCGAAGGGCAGAACATGGCCGAGCATGTCGCCGAGAAATATGGCGCCACGCCCGAGCAGTCGGCGGCCAATCGCGCGACGATCCGCGAGCGGGCGGCGGCGCTCGGCTTCACCATGCGCTTCTCCGACGAGATGCGCATCCGCAACACGTTCGACGCGCACCGGCTGCTGCACTGGAGCGCCTCGGAAGGCCGCCAGCAGGCGCTCAAACATGCGCTGTTCGAGGCCTATTTCACGCGCGAGGAGAATGTCGCCGATCATGAGGTGCTGGTCGCCGCGGCCGAGCAGGCCGGCCTCGACGGCGATGCCGCCCGCGCGGTGCTGGACTCGGACCGCTATGCGGACGATGTGCGCCAGGCCGAGCGGCTCTGGCGCGCGCGGGGCATCAACGCGGTGCCGGCCATCATTCTCGACGGCCGCTATCTCGTCTCGGGCGGCCAGCCGGCCGAGACATTCGAGCAGGTGCTCCGGCAGGTCGTCGCGGCCGCCGCCTGAGCGCGCCCGGACTCAGCGCCGCTCGACCAGCCCGTCGGCACCGAAGTCGAGCGCCAGCAAGTCGAGGCCCAGCTCGTTGCGGAAGCGGGCGCGGGCCGCCTCGCCGAGCCGCGCCTTCAGCGCCTCGTCCTGCCGCCGATACGCATCGCTGAAGGCGGCGAACTGCACGACGAAGTTGAGCATCAGCACCTCGGCCATTTCCTGGCGCTGCGCTTCGGCGAGGCGCGCGAAGGCCGCATCATGGATGAGGACCTCCCTCACCTGCCCGCGCACGGCCGGGGCGCTGCCGGCATCGGACTCGCGGCCATTGGCGATGATCCAGTTGACGATCCAATAGCTCGCCAGCGCGTCCACCACGTCGCCGGTCCGGAAACCGTCGCTGCGGACGATCTCCGCCCAGACCTGCACATAGTCGCGGGTGCGGAATTCCTGCTCGATCAGGTCGCCTTCCCGCGCGTCCATGCCGCGGATCCAGGCCACGAATTGCCGGCGCACCCGCGCGCTGACCTCCGGCGAGGCGCGATAGCCCGTCTCGACGGCCGCGCTGCCCGCCGGCGCGAGCCCTTGCTCCCCGGATGGCGCGGCGCGGCGCGGATCGGGTGTCCGGCCGTCCCGCGTGGTCTTGCCGAGCGCATTGCCCAGCACTTCGGCCTGCAGCGGCAGCGACTCCCAGCCCGGCGTCATCGGCGGGCTGGGATCCTGCGCCGGCAGGGCCCCGGGCAGAAGGGCGATCAGGGCCGCAAGCAGCCCTTTCAGCGCATTCCCCCTCATCCTCAATCGTCCATGATGACGAACACGCGGTCGCCCACGAAGATCATGTCGGTATCGAGCTGCGCAGGCGTGTGGTGCGAGCCGAACGCGAAGAACTGCCGCCGCGTCTGGCCGTTCGGCTCGGTGAGGGTGATGGTGTAGCGCTCGATCCGGTAGCGGCCGACGCCGCCCGGCGGCCTGCGGCTGTAGGTCGCGGTGCCGACGCCGCTGATGTCGCCCGATCCGATCGCGCCGGCCGAGCCCGCGCTCATGTAGCGGCCATCCGCGGCGAAGGTGAGATCGCGCTTCGCCGCGATCGTCAACTCGCCGCCCAATGCGGAATTGCCGCCGCCGGACACGCGACTATATTTGGCCGCCAGCCGGTTGCCGCTCGCTTCGGCCGGAAAGGCCTTGAAGAAGCTGCCGCCTTGCAGCCGGGTCTGCGAGGCCCGGCCGCGGGAGTCGGTCAGGGTGAAGCCGCCGTCCGCAGCGCGCGCCCAGCGGCCCCATTTGATCGGCTTGGCGCGGCGGCTCGCGGCAAGGTCGACATCCTCGAGCGCGTCGCCCTCGATCTCATAATAGGAACCGTCGCGGAACAGGACGAGCGGCTCATAATCGACGGTGACCATGCCGCCGACGCCGAAACTGGTATAGGCCTTGAAATAAACGCCCTCGACCTGCGCCCAATTATCCGCGTGCGCCGCGCCGGGCAGGGCGGCGCCGGCATTGCCCGCGGCGGGCGGCGCGGCATTGGCCGGCGGCGGGGCGGAACCCGATGCGGGCGCGAAGCCGGCGGCGGTCAGCGTCACCGCCCGCAGATCGGTGCGCAACAGCTGTTTCGCCTCGGCATGGATCGTGTCGCTCATCTGCTGCCGGGCCGTCGCACCGCCCTGCGCCGCGCCCTGCATGCGCGCCTCGACGAAGATGGTCTGCAGCAGCATGGTGTCGGCGAGATCCTGCTTGTCGCGATCGCTCATCCGCTGGAGCATGGGATTGGCGCGCAGCGTGGCGGCCATCTGATCGCGCGCCCCCCTGGCGATCGCCGGATCGGTCGGCCGGCCGACGATCCCGTGCGCGGCTTCCCAGGCGGCGATCCAGTAGACGGCCGTCATGTCGGCCATGTCCTGCGGATCAAGGCCCATGCGCCGCAGCTCGGGCGTCACCAGCGCCAGTATGTCCCGCGAGAACAGGCGCTCCAGCTCCGCCGCCGCCTCGTGCGACTGCGCCCGCATGGCCGCGACGATCTGCGCCTCCTTGGCGCTCAGCAAGGCCGGATCGCGGACGAAGCGTGTCGAGGCGGGCGCGTCGCGGTTCGCCGGTGGCGGCGCGGCATCGGGCGCCTGGCTGCGCAGCGTATTGCTGACCGGATCGATGTTGAGCGTGGATTCGAAGGCACCTGGGCTCAGCGGGCCGGAAAAGGTCGATTGCGCGGCGACGGGCGCACCTGGCAACGACAGCGGCAACAGGGGCAGGACGAACCATCGAGACATGCAATTTCCCCTCGCGCATTCGGGCGAGGAGTGCGTCATCCGCGATATCGGCAATATGACAATCCGGACGACCCGTGCCGTTCATGCGGCGACCGACCGACCATCCGCACCCCGATCACGGACTTGAGCGGGCCGGTAATCAATCGCCTGGCGGCGCGCCGACAGTGAAACGCCGCCCGCCTCCAGCCTTGGTCCCACAAGCCGCATGACATTCGTCGCGCTGGGATGACGATCAACGATCGCGCGTGGCGTCCGCATCCGCGCGGGCCCTAGCCAGCCTGGCTGCAAGAAGAAGGGTCCGGCCATTTCCGCGATTCCCCTCAAGGCCCGCGAAGCGATCGCCCTGGCCCAGCGCGGCGAGACAGCGCAGGCCATCATGTTCGGCGAGCAGGCGGTGGCGGAAGCGCCCGGCGATGGCGGTCTCCGGCTGTTCGTCGGCATGTTGCACGCGCGACGGCGTGACCTCCCCCGCGCCGTCCCGCACCTGCGCGCCGCCGCCTCGCTGATCCCGGTCGATCCGCTGCCTCGCCTCGAACTGGCCCGCGCCCTCACCGCATTGGGCCAGACCGGCGAGGCCGAAGCGGCCCTGCGCGGCATCAGTCCGACCGGCCCAGCGGCGCGCGAACTGGCGCGTGTCCGCGCCGCGATCCGGCAGCGCCAAGGCGACCATCGCGAGGCGGCGGCACTGCTGCGCGGCGCGACGGAACGCGACCCGCGCGACTTCGAGAGCTGGGCGAATCTCGGCACGAGCCTGCTCGCGCTCGGCGACGCGGCCGGCGCGATCGCGGCGCTGCGGCGCTCGCTGGCGCTCAGGCCGGGTCAGGCCGGCGTGCAGATGCGCCTGGCCGAAGCCCAGGCGGCCGCCGGTCGCGGCGCGGAAGGGCTGGCGGCCGCGCGCGCCGTCGCGGCCGATCATCCGGAGGATCCGCTGGCGCATGTGGTCGTCGCCCGGCTGGAGGATCTGCTCGGTCATCCCGATCGCGCGGAGGCTGCCCTGACGATCGCGCTCGCCAGCGACCCCGCCTGCGTGCCCGCGCTGCTCGCGCTCGCCGATCTGGCCGAGCGGGACAATCGCGTGGAACAGCTCGCCACGCTGATCGGCCTGCTCGAAGCCGCGGATGCGCCGGAGACCGACACGGCCCTGCTGCGCGCGCGGCTCGCCTGCCGTCGCGGCGATCATGCCGCCGGGCTCGCCGCCGCCCTGTCCGCACCGAAATCGCACGATGCCGGGCGCAGGGCGCAGATCATCGGCGAATGCCATGACCGGCTGGGCGATCCGGCCGCCGCCTTCGAGGCCTTCACCGAGATGAACCGGCTCACCGCCGCGGATATCGCGGACGCATCGCGGGCGGCCGCCGATTATCGCGCGATGGTCGCCCGCCGGACGGCGACCGTCACGCCGGAATGGCGCGCCGGCTGGGGCATGGCGCCGGTCGACGACGGACGCGAGGATCCGGTCTTCCTGTTCGGCTTTCCACGCTCCGGGACCACATTGCTCGACACTTTCCTGATGGGCCATCCCAGGGCCCTGGTGCTCGAGGAGCGGCCCGCGCTGTTCGCCGCCTGCGAAGGGCTGGGCGCGTTCGATGCGCTGCCCACATTGCCGGCTGGACGGATTGCCGCCGCCCGCGCCCGCTATTTCGCCCAGGTCGATGCCGTCGCACCGAATGCCCGCGACCGGCTGGTGATCGACAAGCTTCCGCTCGGCATCGTCGATACCGCGATCGTCCACCGGCTGTTTCCGCGCGCGCGGTTCATCTTCGTGCAGCGCCATCCCTGCGATGTGGTGCTGAGCTGCTTCATGACGCGCTTCGATCCGCGCGGCGGCATGGCGAACTTCCTCGACCTCGGCGATGCCGCGCGGCTCTATGATGCAGTGCTCGGACACTGGCACGCCTGCAGGGACGCGCTGCCGATCGCGGTCCATGATATCCGCTATGAGCGCATGGTCGCGGACGCGCCGGGGGAGCTTGCGCCGCTCGCCGCCTTTCTCGGCCTGGCGCTCGACGCCGCCATGCTCGACCATCAGCGCACCGCGCGCGCGCGTCCGCATATCGCGACTCCCAGCTATGCGCAGGTCGCCGAGCCATTGTACCGGCGTGCCCTGGCGCGGTGGGAGCGCTATCGCCCGCAGATGGACCCGGTGCTGCCGCTCCTGGCGCCCTGGGCCGAGCGCATGGGCTATGCCTGCGACGGGCATCAGGCCGGCACGACGAAAGTCCCTGAAATTACGCCGGAACGCTGACTCAGGTCAGGCTCATCCTGCTACAGCGCGGCGATGAGCATGCGGGTGCCAAGAGAACAGCGGGAGAGCAACGTCGGGTTGCGGTGGCGCTCCGTGCTGATCCTGATCGGCGCCTTCTGGGCGCTGACATTTGCCGTGCTGTCGCTCCGCTCGGAACTGATCGACTATTTCCCGTTCAACGTCATGGCGCCGCGCCGGCTGATCACCTCCGCCTTCGGGGCCGGCCTGTGCCTGCTAATGGTGTTCCTGCTCGATCGCCTGCGCAACCGCTCCTTCACCGATCGAATCGCCTTCGGGCTGGTGGGCGCGCTGCTGATGGCGATCGGGCATTCGCTGTTCGCGACGCTGGTGACCCGGATTCTGTTGCCCCTGGCCAACAACACGCCGTTCGACTGGTCGGAAACGGTGCAATGGATGATGGTGTGGTTCGGCTATTATCTGGCCTGGGTCAGCGCCCATCTCGCCATGACCTATCACTGGGAAGCCGAGGACCGCCAGCGGCAGGCCGCCATCCTGCGGAACCTCGCCCAGGAAGCGCGCACGGCGGCGCTGCGCTACCAGGTCAATCCCCACTTCCTCTTCAATACCCTCAACTCCATCTCGGCGCTGGTGATCGAGCGATGCAACGGCGCGGCCGAGGCCATGCTGCTCCACCTCTCCACCTTCCTGCGCTCGACGCTCAGCGACGATGCCGATGGCGAAGTGGCGCTGGAGCGCGAACTGGCGCTGCAACGGCTCTATCTCGCCATCGAGGAAGCGCGCTTCCCGGACCGGATGCGGGTCGAGATCGACGTGCCCGAGACCCTGTCCGGCGCGTCGGTGCCTGCGCTGATCCTTCAGCCGCTGATCGAGAATGCGGTGCGTCACGGCGTCGCCCGGTCCGAGGGCCTGACCTGGATCCGCATTTCCGGCGTCCGCATGGCCGGCGAAGTGCGGCTCGTGGTCGAGAATGACGGCCCGGACAGGCCCGTCGAAGCAAGCGGCACCGGGCTCGGCCTGGCGAATGTCCGCGACCGGCTCAACGCGCATTTCGGCCCCCAGGGCCGGCTGATCGCCGCGCCGCGCGAGCATGGCGGCTTCCGGGCCGAGATCACCATGCCCTGGCGGCCGCACCGATGACCATGCTGCAGACCCTGCTCGTCGATGACGAACCGCTCGCGTCCCGGCGGCTCGCCACGACCTTGCGGACCATCGAGGGCGTCGAGGTCATCGGATCGACCACCAGCGCGCGCCGCGCCGTGGACATGATCGGCCGCCTGCGACCGGACCTCGTGTTCCTCGACATCGCCATGCCCGCGCTCGACGGCTTCGAAGTCATCGGGCGGCTCGCGGAAACGGCCCAGCCCGCGATCGTCTTCGTGACCGCCTATGACACGCATGCCGTGGCTGCCTTTGCGGCCGACGCGGTCGATTATCTGCTCAAGCCCGTCGCGCCGGATCGGCTGCGGGCCGCCATCGACAAGGCGCGCTACTGGCTGCAGGCGCGCCGGACGCCCATGATCGAGCGGCAGCGGCCGCATGTCGGGGAAGACAGCCTGTGGGTCCACCGGCACCAGGAATTCGCGCGCGTGCCGATCGAGCAGATCATCTGGCTGCAGGCGCAGGGCGATTATGTGCGGATCCATGGGGAGAATGGCGGCGGCCTGCTCCGCTCGCCCCTGAGCGCGCTCGAGGCGAAGCTGGACCCCGACCTGTTCGTGCGTGTCCATCGTTCCGCCATCTGTCGGCGATCGGCCGTCACCGGGCTGCGCCGCAGGGTCACGGGAGCGCTGGAAATGTCGCTGACGACCGGCGAGTGGATTCCCGTCGGTCGCAGCTACAGCAACGGCCTGCGCGCCCTGCTCCGCCGGCTGCGCATCGATGCGACGCGGGAAGCCGATGCCTTCCCGCATCCGGAATGGTTGTCCTGATGCGGGGAGAAGCGACAGTCCGGCATCGGCGGAATCCTTCCCAGACAGGGCGGTCATGCACTGCTCACGCGCCTTGGGCTCAACACTCGTGCTTAGGTCATCCTGCGGAATGGCGCTTGTCAAACGCAACAATCCTCGGACAGCCATCAACGAGCATCCGAAGCCAGGCTGCGCTCCAGGGCGGCGAGTTTCCGTGCCTGATATGGATCGGCGTTCGCCTGGGTAAAGGCGGGGCGCGCGGCGTTCAGCCGTTGGCGCGCTTCGGCCCGGTCGCCGGCGGCCAGCGCGACCTGGGCGAGTGCCAGGTCGAGATTCGCGCCCCACTCGCGATCACCGACCAGCTCCGAGACCTTTTGGCGATCGATATGGGCCAGTAGCGGTTTCGCCTCGGCCGGTCGGCCGGCGCCGATCAGGCAATCGGCGACCACCGTGCGCACCGCCATGGAGAGCGCAGTCTCCGGTCCCGGCGCGGCGCGGGCGGCGGCAGCGGCGGCGCGCGCATTGGCGAGCCCCGCGTCATACAGGCCGGCGCGGCATTGCGAGGTCGCCGTATCGGCGCGGCCGGCGACGGCCTGGAATGCGTTGGCGCCTTCATGCGCGGCCGTGGTGCGCCAGACGCGCTCGCCGTCGGCGGCCGCTTCGGCATAGCGCTCCAGGCTGCCGAGCGATTGCTGGCGCACGGCGAGCAATTGCATGGTGCGGCGATGCTGGCTGCCGAAACGTTTCTCCATCAGCGGCAGAAGCTGTGTCGCGGCATTGACCACGTCGACATGCCGCTTCTCGATCATCAGCGCCTGGATGAGGTTGAGCCGGATGTTGAGCGCATCGGGGCTTTCCGGCCCCTCCAGCCTGGCGAAGGCCTCGGCCAGCGGTCGCAGCTGGCGTTCGGCCCCGGCGCCGTCACCCATGCGGATCGCCATGAAGGCGACGCGCTGGCGCATGTTCAGCCGCTGCCGCAGCGTGAAGTCATCGGGCAGGGCCTCCGCCAGCTCGGACGCGCGAGCAAAGGCGATCCCCGCCGCCGGCACATCTTCCGAGGCCAGCGCGATCGAGCCCTCGGTCGAGGCGAGCCACACCGCCGGGGCGCCACTCGGCCTGCCCAGCATCCCGCGGGCTTCGGCAAGCAGCGCCCGCGCGCCGGGCAATAGGCTCGGATCGCCGCTGAGCGCATCCATCTCGGCCAGGTGCAGCCTGGCGATGGCCCGCTCGTTCCGCCCCGTGTCGCCAGCGCGCGCATAGGCAGCGTCGGCCTTCGCATATTCGGCGCGGGCGGCCGCCAGATCGGTGCGCTGGTCGAAGGCGCGCGCAAGCGCCTCGTGCAGACGGCCCGCGACCAGAGGCGCGTTATGGAAGCGCACATCGATCTCCGCGCTGGCACGGCGCGAGGCTTCCGCGATCGTCTCTTCCGCCGAAGAGGCCTTGGCGGGATCGGCACGCCCCAGCAGATCGTCGGTGAGGAAGCCGTAGGAGGCTTCGGCGACCTCGCGCTGACGGCGCGCCTCGTCGCGCTGGTGCACGGCGATGAAGGCCGCGGCGGATGTCGCGGCGATGCCCAGGACCGCCGCTCCGCTTGCCGCAAGCACCCAGGGCCGGCGGGCGCGCCGGCGCGCGTCCTGCCGCGCCAGCGCCTCGAAGCGCCGCGCTGCTTCCTGCGCCGCCTCGGCCTCGGCGCGGCGCTCCTCGATGCGCTCCAGCCGGTCCGCAAGCAAGGCAGCGGACTCGATCCGCTCGGCCGGATTGCCTGCCGCCGCCGCGGCGATATCCTCGCGCAGCAACGAATCCTCGATCTCGCGCTCCCAGCCCGGCGCCGGCACACGGCCGAAATCACCGACGGCGAGCTGGAACAGGATGAGACCAAGCGAATAGATATCCGATTTGACCGTCGGCACCGACCCGACCGCCAGCTCCGGGGCGCGATAGAAAGGCGTGCCGGAGAGTCCCTCGGCCTCCTCCGCAGGCTGCGGCGTAATGGCATAGGGCCCGAGCAGGGCATCGTCGACGACCAGCCCGCTGCCGAAATCGGCGAGGCGCACGCGTGCCTCGTTGCCTGCGGATTCGACCAGGATATTGGCCGGCTTCACATCCTTGTGGAGCACGCCCACATCGTGCACCGCCGCCAGGGCCCGCGCGCTGCGCGCCGCGATGCCGATCCGCTTGCCGAGCGGAATGGCCGCCAGATCGCCGGCCGCCCGCGCCCAGTCGATCAGGCTCATGCCGCTGTCGCGGCTTTCCAGGAAATAGGGCGCTTCCTCGAAATTCCATTCGAGCAGCGGGACGAACGGTCCGTCCGGGCCCAATGCGGAGAGCAGCAGCCGGGCGACCATCGCCTCCCGCCTGAGCTGGCGAAGGCCGTCAGGCGTGTCGGCGAACTTGAAGACGCGCGTCTCGCCCGTCTTTTCGTGCCGGCTGCGCCAGACATCTTTCTCGGGATTGTCGCCAAGCGGCTCGACCAGGCGCCATTGCAGCCGGCCGGGCACGGGATCGCCCGGCGCGAAGGCGAAGCGCGGCGGCGCCGGCGCGGTCAGCGTCTCGACGGTGACCGGCGCGACCAGCCGGTAGCCGATGCGCGTGACCGTGGCGATCGCATCCTGATTGCCCGGCCCCAGCGCACGGCGGAGCTTGGCGACGGCCGTGGGCAGGGAATTCTCGACGACATTGACGCCATTCCACACCGTATCGAGCAGCTCGTCCTTGGAAACCGTCTCGCCAGCGCGCAAGCAGAGCTCCAGCAGCAGCTCCAGCGGCTTGGCCTCCAGCATGACCGGCGCACCATCGACCAGCAGCGACCAGCTCGCCTCGTCGAAGACGACCGTGCCGAACGTCCAGCGCCGCCGCCGGCGCCGGCTCGTTTCCGGCCGTTCCTCGGCTCTTCCCCCCATTCTGCCCCCCAAACTTCATAACATCTTGAGAATTCCATCAAGACGTCCGGCGCGCAACCCCGCCATATCCGACGGCGCCAACGATCGGTGCGGCATAGTCGGTGAAGGGGGCAACGGCAATGAAGGGCAGGATACTGGGCTTCGATGCGTCGAGCGGATCGGGGGCAATCGTGAGCGAAGGCGGGGAGCGGTTCACGTTCGTCGCCGCACAGTGGCGGGGACAGCAAGCCATCCAGGGCGGCCTGACAGTGGACTTCGAGCCCATGTCGGGAGTTGCGACGGAGATCTATCCGGTGGGGGCCGCCCTGGGGGGATCGGTCGATCTGTCGCACCTTGCTGCCTCGCCGGCCGCGCAGAAGCTCCGCACGCTGGCGACGACGACGCTCGCCTTTCCGCTGGCGGCGCTGCTGCTGCTGGCGACCCTGCTGCCGGCGATCAGCTCGCCGCAGCAGAGCGTCTCGATCTGGAGCCTGGGCACGCTGCAGAAGCAGGTCAGCGCCAATCCGCTCCTCGCCAATGATGATGTGTCGGGCGCCGAGGAAGCGCTGAAGGCGCTGGATGCGCGCGAGGCCGACCTCAAGGCGCACATGACCGGCTTTGGCGGCATGCCGCTCGACAATGGGCCGGAACTCAAGATGATCGCCGACGAGCGTGCCCAGGCGGAGGCACGGCTGAGTTCCGCGCGCACGGCGAAGATCGTCACTGCGCTGCTAGCCGTGCGCTGGCTCGTGCCGCTGCTCGCCGGCGTGCTGCTCTGGTTCTGTTGGGCCGGCAAGCCTGCCAAGGCCATGACCCTGGCGACGGGCGGCGCGGCCATCCTCACGGCGATCATCGTCCATGCCTATCGGCAGTCGATCGTCGGCCTCGGCGGCGTCGACGAAAATTCGATCGGCGCGATGCTCTCCGCCAATCTGGAAGCGGCGATCTCGGTCGGCATGGGCACCTGGCTCATCGGCCTGATCGGCCTCGGCCTGCTGCTCGCCGGCCTCGGCATCATCCGCAATCCACTGGGCACGCGGGCCTGAAAGGCACGCGCGCTCTCCGAAACCCATTCCACTGGACAAGGGAGGACAGGATCGTGAAGCGACTCATCATCTGCTCGGCCATGGCGCTGGCACTCACGGGATGCGGAAGCAGCGGCGACCAGGGAAGCGGCGACGGTGGCGGCTCGGCCAAGGACGCAAGCGCGCCGCCCTCGGGCAATGCCTCGGCGCAGGAGGTCGCCCAGGAGCAGCGCGGCGACGTCTCCTGCCCGCCGCGCATCAGCACGCCGCGCCCGGCCGGCACGCCCGTGGACGATGTGGTCGGCGTGCGTCCCGGCATGAGCTGGGACGAGGCCGTGAATGTCATCGAATGCGACAATCCCATGCTGGTGGTCACGGAGAACACGTCCCGCACCTACCGGATCGAGACGCATGGCGTGAAGATCCGCCAGGGCTTCGACGCCAGGTTCGCCGAGGCGCGCGTCCAGAAGACCGGCCAGGAGATCATACGCGAGATGCAGCGGGACGCGATGCGCCGGGCCAACAATGCCTATGAGGCGCCCCTCCAGCCCGGCCAGACGCGCTACTATGTCGGCACGATGGGCCTGCCCGGCCAGGAGCGCGTCATCTCGGTCGCGCGCGAGGAATATTATCCCGAAGGGCAGCTGCCGACCGTCGACAGCGTGGCGCAGGCGCTGATCGCCAAATATGGCACGCCGACACAGGAGCGCGACAACGGCCCCTCCCGGTCCCTGATCTGGAAATATGATCCGACCGGCCGGCTCGTGACGGAAACCTCGTCGCTCTACAACAGCTGCTCCATGAATGCCTCGCCGGACGCGGGCACCAACCTGTCGCCGGATTGCGGCGTCAGCGTCGCGGCAGATATCAAGCGGTCGACCAACAATCCCGGCCTTGCGCACAGTCTTGCGGTCGCCTCGCAGAACGGCGCGGCGGGCTATGCCGCAATCACGAACACAGAGCAGGCCCTGGCGCGCGCCGACCAGCAGCGCCAGGCCAGCGAGATGCGGCAGGCCGAACAGGGCGCCGCGAGGCCGAAGCTGTGAGCGGCGGGACGATGCGACGCGGCGCGATCATCGCCGCGCTGGCCATGCTCGCCGGGCTGACCGCCTGCTCGTCCGGCGACAATGCGGACGGCAACCAGGCGGCCGCGCCGGGGTCGGTCGACACCGCCGCGCCGCCTGCGCCGGCCGGCGCTGCTCCCGCCGACGCGGCACCGCCAGCCGCGCCGGTGCCGGCGGCGATCGCGCAACGCACCGGCGAGCTGATGGCGCCGGACGATTTCGCCATGCTGATGCTCTACTACAGCCTGTCCGGCCTGCAGCCGCCCGTCGACAAATGGGTGGAGGACGACATGAGCGTGCGCATCGCGAAGCCCGCCGACAAGGCCGCCGCGCGCGACGCGGTGCGCGCCCGGATCGCGGCCGGGCTGCAATCGGTCAAGGATGTCGGGCGGCTGCGCATCACCGTCAATGCAGACCTCAGCGACTATGACCCGAGCTACAGCGAATATACGGTGCGGGCGTTCGCCCCTAGCTCCTCGCTGATCTTCAATCGCTCGGGCGAGCGCGTGCTGGTGAAGTTCGACAATGCGCAGGCCGCCCAGCGCTGGGGCATCCTCAAGGAGGAGGCCCAGTCCATCAAGGATCGCATCCAGTATAATTCCAGCGTGGTCGTCGAGGCGCTGCTGCAGATCACCGGCGCTTCCCCCGAGAGCGACGGCGGCACGATCCGCACGCGGGTGATCTCCTACGAACTCAAGAACAACCGCTCGGGCACGACCATCGCGCGCGTGACGGTGCCGCAGTGAGGCCAGGCCCGGCGCCATGCGCCGGGCGCGCCGACCAACGACATGGGCATGGGGAAACAGGCAGATGATATCCTTCTTCAATGTTGGCGTGGACGATTTCGAGCTGTGGACGGAGCATGGCAACGCCGCCGGTGTGAAGACCTGGAGCGAGAGCCGCGTGAGCGGCGGCGGCGGCCACAACAACACGCCGGTCAACATCAGCACCCATGTCACCACCCGCAACGAGTTCTTCCTCGTGGACGGCAACAAGGAATCGGCGATCTCGCTGACCGGCACCGTTCCGCTGCGCGACGGGCAGCCGGCGAGCGTGGTCTATGTGAAGCGCAAGGGCAGGAGCAGCGGCTATCCGGTGCTGTTCAAGAACCATGCGAGCAGTGACGAGCGCGTCTACAATGGCGTGATCGACGTGGCCGGCGGCAATGGCTGCGGCGTGCTGATCCTGGCGGTGGTGACCGGCGGCGGTATCGGCGCGCTGCTCGGCGGGCCATTGCTCGGGACCATCGGCGCGATCGGGCTGGCAACGGTGGTCATCCTGCGCAACCTGAAGCTGCGCGCCACCAACAAGCAACTCATCGGGGATGCCCGCACATTGCTGAGCGCGCGCGGTTAGCCCTGGATCGACGATCGCCCCGATATTTCCGGGCGCTGAATCTCGCCAGCGATGATCGTCTTCATCCGTTCCACGTCACCATGCGCTTGAAGCAGTTTCCAGCCCTTTTCCGGGGCATGGATGGTCTGGCTCTGCGCGCGCGCGACCGCCGCCGTCGCATCGGATGCGTCTGGACCCCGGCCGGTAATGCGGCGAATGCGCTCGGCCTCGGGCAGGACCAGCCAGAAGCCGTGGAAGGGAATATCGGCCGTCCTCGCGATTCGTTCCACTGCGTCTCGTTCTTCCGCGGAGCCGAACACCGCATCGGCCACGACACCCTGGCCAGCGCCGATCGCATGCCCGGCAAGGCGCCCGAGCTCCGCATAGACGGATCGACTGGCCTGGCTCGTATAGGCGCCCGGCGGCAGCGCTGTCTCGATGGGCATATTGGCCAGGCGCTTGCGCAGGACGTCGCTGCGCAGGATGCGCGCGCCCGGCGGACGGCCCAATAGTCCGCCAATGGTCCTGGCAAGCGTCGACTTGCCGGTCCCCGACAAGCCGCCGATCGCGACGAGTTGCGCGGCGACAGGATCGATGAGCCGCGCGGCGAGATCGAGATAGTCGCGCGCTTCGCCGATGGCGGCCGGATCATCCGCCATCTGCGCCCTGGCCGCGCGGACATGCGCCCGGATCGTCGCGCGAACGCTCATGAACAGGGGCAGGAGGCCGATCCCGTCCTCATCGAGCGCGCTTCTGTCCGCATAGCGGTTGAAGACGATGTTCGCCTCATGGTGTAGTCCCCGCGCCCAGAGATCCATCAGCAGGAAAGCCAGATCGTAGAGGACATCGGTGGTGGCAAGCTCGGCATCGAATTCGAGGCAGTCGAACGGCGTCGGCACGCCGTCGATCATGGCGATGTTGCCCAGATGGAGATCGCCATGGACCCGGCGCACGCGCCCGGTGCGCGCCCGCTCGTCCAGCAGGGCGGCGTGCTGTGCCAGCAGATCCAGCTGACGTGCGATCAGCTTCTCGGCCGCAGCCGGTCCGACAATGGCCGGATAGGCCTGCAGGCTGGCCGCATTGCCCTGGATGACGCGCCGCATCCTGTCCGCCCCGGCTTCGCGTCCGGCGACCTGCGCCTCCATGTGGAAATCGACGATCCCGTCGGCCAGCTGCATCAGCGCGGCATCTGTCAGGCCGCCATGGCGCGCCTGGCAATCAAGCAGGGCATCGTCCGGGAAACGGCGCATCTCCAGGACCCAGTCGACCGCCTCGCCGGGCCCGTCCAGCGCCAGCTTTCCGTCCTGCAGGCTGATGGCATGCACCGCGATGTAGAGATCGGGTGCCGTGCGGCGGTTGAGCCGGCATTCCTCCTGCAGGACATCGTGGCGCGCCTGCGCTGTCGAGAAGTCCAGATAACCGAAGCGCACGGGCCGTTTGATCTTCCAGGCGCGATCCCCGGCGAGGAAGATGCTCGCGGCATGGGTGTCGATCCGCCTGACCGGACCGTCGCATCCGAACGGCGCGCCGCTTTCCAGCCAGGCGGCGACATCGGGCGCCGCAGTCATGGCGATGGGGCCTCCGGCACCAGCACGGCAGCGCCTTCGAGCGTCCCCGCGCGCAGCCGTTCGAGCGCCAGGCCGGCCTGCTTCAAGGGGAATGTCTCGACCACGGTGCGGATATTGGCGGTTTCAGCCATCTTCAGGAAGGATATGCCGTCGTCGCGTGTCAGATTGGCGACGGAGAGAATCTGCCGCTCCTCCCAGAGGTCCGCATAGGGAAAGGCCGGAATGTCGCTCATATGGATGCCCGCGCAGACCACACGGCCACCCTTGCGCAGCGCCTTGAGCGCCAACGGCACGAGCGGTCCGACCGGCGCGAAGATCAGGGCGGCGTCCAGCAACTCGGGCGGCCGCTCCAGCGACGAGCCGGCCCAGCGGCAGCCCAGCGAGCGCGCGAACGCCTGGCCCTCGGCATCGCCCTGTCGGGTGAAGGCATAGACATCGCGACCCTGCCCCACCGCCACCTGCGCCAGGATATGGGCGGCCGCGCCGAAACCATAGAGGCCGATGCGCTTCCCCTCCCCGGCCAGCCGCAGCGCGCGCCAGCCGATGAGGCCCGCGCAGAGCAGTGGCGCGGCTTCAGCGTCGGAGAAACGGTCCGGCAGCGCAAAGCAATATTGCGCATCCGCCACGACATGGGTGGCATAGCCGCCGTCGCGGCTCGCGCCGGTGAACTGGGGCGCATCGCAGAGATTCTCGCGGCCCGCACGGCAATAGGGGCATATGCCGCATGTGTGGCCGAGCCAGGGAATGCCAACACGCTGCCCAATTTCCATGTCCTGGACGGCCGAGCCGACCTCGATCACATGACCGACGATCTCATGACCCGGCACGATCGGATAATGGGCCGGTATCTCCCCGTCGAGAACATGGAGATCGGTACGGCACACGCCGCAGGCCGCCACCTTGACGAGCAGCTCCTGCGCGCCGGGCCGCGGGACGGGGCGCTCCACGCGCCGGGGCGGGCGGTGGGGCGCATCGATCTGCATGGCGATCATGAGCGGAATGTCGGACATGGGGATTTTCCGGCGCAAGGGAAATGCAGCATGTGGGACGATAGGCGCGAAGGCCCGGCCGCTCCTTCCGTAAATCTACGCATTTGTCCGTCCGCGTACAGCGGCGATGCTTCCTGCGTGCCGGGGCATCGCCCCCGGGCATCGCCCCCCAGAGTGTAGCGGAGACAAGCAATGAAGGCACTGGTCTATCACGGTCCTGGTCAGAAGAGCCTGGACGATCACGCCAAACCCGAGATCATCGAGCCGGGCGACGCCATCGTCCGCGTCACCCACACGACGATCTGCGGCACCGATCTGCACATCCTCAAGGGCGATGTGCCGACCTGCACGCCGGGTCGCATCCTCGGCCATGAAGGCGTCGGCATCGTCGATACGGTGGGCGCGGCCGTGTCGACCTTCAAGCCGGGCGACCATGTGCTCATCTCCTGCGTCACCGCCTGCGGCCGGTGCGACTATTGCCGACGCGGCATGTATTCGCACTGCACGACCGGCGGCTGGATCCTCGGCAACGAGATCGACGGCACGCAGGCGGACTATGTGCGCATCCCCCATGCCGACACCAGCCTCTATCCCGTCCCGGCAGGCGCCGACGAAGAAGCGCTGGTGATGCTGAGCGACATATTGCCGACCGGTTTCGAATGCGGCGTGCTCAACGGCAAGGTGCAGCCGGGCAGCACGGTCGCGATCGTCGGCTCCGGGCCGATCGGCCTCGCCGCGCTGCTTACCGCGCAATTCTATTCCCCGGCCCGGATCATCATGGTCGATCTCGACGCCAACCGGCTGGCGGTCGCCAAACGTTTCGGCGCGACCGATCTGGTCGACAGCAGCGCCGGCGATCCGGTCGCCGCGGTGAAGGCGCTCACCGAGGGCATCGGCGTCGATGCCGCCATCGAAGCCGTCGGTGTGCCCGCGACCTTCGAACTGTGCCAGGATCTGGTCGCGCCGGGCGGGACGATCGCCAATATCGGCGTCCATGGCCACAAGGTCGATCTCCATCTGGAGCGGCTATGGTCGCACAATATCGCCATCACCACGCGTCTGGTCGACACCGTCACCACGCCGATGCTGCTGCGCACCGTCCTGGCGAAGAAGCTGGAGCCCGCGCAGCTCATCACCCATCGCTTCGTGCTGAGCGAGATCCTGGAGGCCTATGACGTGTTCGGCCGGGCTGCCCAGACGCAGGCGCTCAAGGTCATCATCAAGCCCTGATCCCTCGGCCGGAGAAGAGACCATGACTTCCCCATCAGCCCGGGTGGCGCTCGTCACCGGCGGGACGACCGGCATCGGCGCTGCCACATGCGAGGCGCTGGCGGCGCTCGGCTGCAACGTCGCCGCCAATTTCGCCACCGACCAAGCCCGCGCGGCCGCCTTCACCGAACGCACCGGCATCCGCGCATGGCGCTGGTCCGTGACCGACGCGGAGGCCTGCGCGCAGGGCGCGGCCGCCGTGGAGGCCGCGCTCGGCCCCATCGACATCCTCGTCAACAATGCCGGGGTGACGCGCGACTCGAGCCTCGCCAAGATGGCGGTCGACGACTGGCGACTGGTGATCGAGACCAACCTGTTCGGCTGCTTCAACATGGCGCGCGCGGTCTTCCCGGGCATGCGCGCACGCAAATGGGGCCGCATCGTCAACATCTCATCGATCAACGGCGAGGCCGGCCAATATGGCCAGACCAACTATGCCGCATCCAAGGCCGGCATCATCGGCTTCACCAAGTCCCTCGCGCAGGAAGGCGCGCGGGCCGGCGTGACGGTCAACGCCATCGCGCCGGGCTATACGGACACGGACATGGTGCGGGCCGTGCCGCCCGACATCCTCGCCACCATCGTCGAGAAGATCCCGGTCGGACGGCTGGCCGAACCGGCCGAGATCGCACGCTGCGTGGCCTTCCTCGCCGCCGAGGAGGCCGGCTTCATCACCGGCGCCACGCTCGACGTGAACGGTGGCCAATATATGCGCTGAGCCGGATGTGCGGCACGCACCCAAGCAAACGTTCCGGATCCAGCTTTTCATGTTGCGTTCGGCCTGAGCTTGTCGAAGGCTTGTTCTTCTTCGTTGAAAGCAGGGAAGAAAAGAACAGCCCTTCGACAAGCTCAGGCCGAACGGAGGAAGGGATCGGATCAATTCCGCCACGTCCCTTAAGCAGACTCCCCAATGTCCAGAGGCCCGCCCCTCCTGCACAACCGGTTGGTCATTTCGGGAGACCATCGTGCAGACACTCATCGAGTCAGCCCATCGTATGCCGCACGCAACGCCCCTGCAGCGCGAGGCCGTGCATGACCTGCGCAACCTGTTCGGCATCGTCGCCTCGGCGAAATGGCTGCTCGAGCGTGATCCGGTCCGACCGCAGCGCCAGGCGATCCTCGACGCGCTCGCGGACGCGGCACGGCGCGGTGATCGTCTCACCACCCATCTGCTTGCGCCCGGCACCGCCGTTCCGCGCCTGACGGACCTCGGTGCGCGCCTCGCCGATCTGGTGCCGATGATGCAGGCGCTCGCCGGCGCGCGCATCACGCTCGACGTCGATCTCGCGCTGCCCCGCGCGCATGTGCGCATGGCCGGCGATCAATTCGATGCGGCCATCATGGAACTGGTCGCCAATGCCGTCGCGGCAGGTGCCCGCACCATCGCGGTACGCAACCGGCTGGTGGGGTCCCGCATCTGGGTGCTCGTGAGCGACGATGGCCCTGGCATGAGCGCCAGCACGCTCGTCTGGGCCCGCAGCGGCACGGACGCCGGAAAAGCGCATGGTGGAGGCTTCGCGCGCGTCCATCGCTTCGCGCGCATGACGCACGGCCATGTGCGCCTGCGCAGCCGCCGCGGCGCGGGCACTTCGATCGCCCTCGTCCTGCCCGTGGTGTTGAGCATTGCCGGCATCAAGCCTGGCGCGCCGTCCGAACGCGCCTTTCCTCAAGCCCAAGGAGAAGACCGATGAAAAAGACCGACAGCGAATTGCAGCATGACGTGATGGCGGAACTCGAATGGGAGCCGAGCGTGGACCATGCCGATATCGGCGTCGCCGTGCATGACGGCGTCGTCACGCTTTCCGGCTTCGTCAAGAGCTATCCGGAGAAGGTCGCCGCCGAGAAGGCGGCCCGACGCGTTTCCGGCGTCAAGGCGATCGCCGAGGAGATCAAGGTGCGCTTCGCATCCGATCCCAAGACGGCGGACCATGAGATCGCCCGGCGTATCCTGGACATGTTCTCCTGGAACGTCCTGATCCCGCACGACAAGATCAACGTGAAAGTCGAGCATGGCTGGGTGACCCTGGCGGGCCTGGTCGACTGGTTCTACCAGAGCGACGAAGCCCGCAAGGCCGCCGGCCGGATCGGCGGCGTGGTCGGCGTGACCAATCTCATCGAAGTGAAGCAACTGCCGGTCGCCTCCGACATCAAGGAGCGCATCATGGCGGCCTTCAGGCGGCAGGCGGATTTCGACGCACGGTCAGTCACCGTCGCTGCCGAGGGCGGCAAGGTCCGGCTGGGCGGCAAGGTCCGCGCCTGGAACGAGCGCAGCATCGCCGAGCGCACCGCCTGGGCGGCGCCGGGCGTGTCGAGCGTGGAGGATGACATCATCGTCGCCTCCTGATCCGCGCATGACGCCTGCAAAAAGGGGCCGCCGGGAGACCGGCGGTCCTCTTCGTATCCGTATCTTCCCGCATATCGGCCGACACCCTCGTCCCATAGTCTTGCCGCAACGGATGGAGGTGAACATGAAGAATATTCTGCTGCTGGTGCATGACGATGAAGGACAGGAAGCGCGGTTCCAGGCCGCGCTCGATCTGACGCGCGCGCTCGGAGGGCATGTGCGCTGCGTCGACGTGACGATGATCCCGTCGGTCGTCATGGACGACTATGCCGGTGCCGGCAGCGCCATGCTGCTCGACGACGAGCGCGAAAGAGAAGGCAAGAACAAGGAGAGGCTGGGTGGCCGGCTGACGCATGAGGACGTGTCCTGGGACTGGATCGACGTCACCGCGAGCCTCCCGACCGGCCTCCTGGATGCGGCAGCACTGGCCGACATCATCGTCCTCAACAGCGGGCTGGAGGGCTCTCCGACCATGCGCGAGGTCGCAAGCCAAGTGGTGATGCGCGGACGCGCGCCCGTCCTAGCGGTCCCTGCCACGCTCGATCATCTGGCCCTCGGTCGCGCGCTGGTGGCCTGGGACGGCCAGGCATCCTGCGCCGCCACGCTGCGCGCCGGCACGCCGCTCCTCGCGCTCGCCGAGGAAGTCGAGATCTTCATGGTCCGCGACGGCGCCGAACGGACGGAACCGGAGGAAGCCGCGGAATATCTCTCGCGCCATGGCATCCATGCCAGCGTCCGGGTGATCGACGACGGCCTGCATGCGCCGGACAGCCTCATCGAGCAGGAATGCACGCGCTGGCGGGCGGACTATGTCCTGATGGGCGCCTATGGCCGCGGCCGGCTGATGGAGACGTTCGGCGGCGTCACCAAGCGGATGCTCGGCAAGACCCGCCTGCCGCTCCTGCTCGGACATTAGGGGACTGTCGCATAGTTCGTTTTTCACATTCCGTTCGCCCCCGGCCCTTCGCGGGCTCGGAGCGAACGGTGCGGCCATGGCGTCCGGAGCCCTTCGATGAACGCATTCCCGGCGAACAGCAGCCCGAGCGACGATCCGCTCGATGGCCCCGCGGAGCTGATGGACCGCGCGACCGGTGCAGCGATCGCGCAGATGACGGCCGGCCTCTCCCCCGCCTCCATCGCAAGCGCGTTCCATGACTGGGCGAGCCATCTCGCGCTCTCGCCGGGGCGGCGCATGCATCTGTGGGCGAAGATGCTGCGCAAGATGCTGCGCTATGCCGACTATGCCCGTACCATCGCCACGACGGCCGGTCCGGTCGAGCCGTGCATCCGGCCGCTGCCGCAGGACCATCGGTTCGACGATCCGGCCTGGCAGCAATGGCCGTTCAATCTCGTCCACCAGTCCTTCCTGCTGACCCAGCAATGGTGGGACCAGGCCTGCTGCTCGGTGGGCGGTGTGACGCCGCGTCACAGCGACATGGTGCGCTTCTCGATGCGCCAGCTGCTCGACATGATGGCGCCATCGAACTTCATCCCCACCAACCCCGTGGTCCAGCGCCGCATCGAGGAGACCGGCGGCCGGTGCCTCACCGATGGGCTGCTCAACCTGCTCGACGATGTGCAGCGCTTCTCGGCGCGCGAGCGCCCCGCCGGCGCCGATGCCTTCCGGCCCGGCGTGGAAGTCGCCGTCACACCCGGCGAGGTGGTATACAGCAACCGGCTCATCGAGGTCATCCAGTACAAGCCGACGACCGACAAGGTTCGCCCGGAGCCGCTGCTCATCGTGCCGGCCTGGATCATGAAATATTATATTCTCGATCTCAGCCCGGCCAATTCGCTGGTCCGCTGGCTGGTCGAGCAGGGTTTCACGGTCTTCATCATCAGCTGGCGCAATCCGGACACGAAGGATCGCAACCTGACGCTCGACGACTATCGGCGGATGGGCATCATGGACGCGCTGGAAGCCGTCGGCGCCATCACCGGCGCGCCGCGCGTGCATGCGGCTGGCTATTGCCTGGGCGGCACGCTGCTGGCGATCGCGGCCGCCGCCATGGCGCGCGACGGCGACGAGCGGCTCGCCAGCATGACCCTGCTCGCCGCCCAGACCGAGTTCAGCGAGCCGGGCGAGCTCGGCCTGTTCATCGACGACGCGCAGATCCATTTCCTCGAGAATCTGATGTGGGCGCAAGGCTATCTGGACAGCCGGCAGATGGGCGGCGCCTTCCAGATGCTGCGCTCGAACGACCTCGTCTGGTCACGCATGATCCGCGGCTATCTGATGGGCGAGAGCGAACCCATGACCGATCTCATGGCCTGGAACGCGGACGGCACCCGCCTTCCCCAGGCGATGCACAGCGAATATCTGCGCCGGCTGTTCCTGCATGACGACCTGGCCGAGGGCCGCTACGAAGTGGGCGGGCGGACCATCGCGCTCAGCGACATTCGCGTGCCCATCTTCGCGATCGGCACCGAATGGGACCATGTCGCGCCCTGGCGATCGGTGTTCAAGATCCATCTGCTGACCGAGACCGAAGTGACCTTCCTGCTGACCAGCGGCGGCCACAATGCCGGCATCGTCTCGGAACCGGGCCATCCCCGACGGCATTTCCGCGTCATGACCCATGCGCCCGCGCAGGACCATGTCGATCCGGACAGCTGGTTCGCCATGGCGGAGCAGCAGGAAGGGAGCTGGTGGCCGGCCTGGGCCGGCTGGCTCGCCGCGCGGTCCGGCGAGCCCGGCGCGCCACCGCCGCTCGGTGATGCCGGCAAGGGCTATCCCTGCCTGGGTCCGGCGCCCGGGCAATATGTCCACGCGCGCTGAGGAGCGCCACCCCTGATCCTGATGCGCGGCGCGCTCAGATCCCGTCGGCGCCGAAGCTGAACAGCGTATCCAGCCATTGCGCGCGCGCCTCGTCGCTCACGCCTTCGACATTGCCGATCAGCAGATGCTCCACCGGTTGGATGCCCGCGAAGCGCAGGATGTTGCGCTCGAAGCTCTTGACGCTGTGGGCGCCATAATAAGCGCGATAGAAGAGCGCCGGCATGCCCATCGTCACCACGAGGCGGGCAGTGCGGCCCTTGAGTAGCTTGCGCGGGAACCGGCCGGCGACGACCGGCGCGAAAGCGAAGCCCGGCCGCATCACCTGCTCCAGGAACGCCTTGAGCAGCGCCGGCACGTCGCCCAGCCACAGCGGATAGAGGATGAGCAGATGCTCCGCCCAGAGGATCGTCTCCTGCGCCTGGCGGATGTCGGCGGGCGGCGCCTCCCCTTCCCAGTCCGACCGCTGCCGGACGAGCGGAAAGTCGAGGTCGGCGATGTCGATGCGCCGCACCTCATGGCCGAAGGATGCGGCGCCTTCGGCATAACGCCGCGAGAGCGCGTGGACGAACCGGGCCGGATCGGCGTCCGGATGGCCGTCGATCACGGCAAGGCGCCGCGGTTGTTGCATCAGGCCGGCTCCTTCGGTCCGAAGGTCCGCCGGGCCACGAAGATGGTGGGATCATCCGGGTCGACCGTCGCCACGAAACCCATCTCGCGTTCCATGCGCAGCGCGGCCGCATGATCGGTGCGCTCGATCGCCTCGACGGTCTCGATGCCTTCCGCCTGCGCATAGCGCAGCACATGCTCGAACAGCGCCCAGCTGACGCCCTTGCCCTTCATGTCCGATCGGGTGGTGAGCGCCACTTCCGCCCGTATCCGGTCGGGATCGGTCGCCAGCATGGCCGTCGCGATGACGTCCGCCCGCGTCTCGTCGAAGGCCAGGAAGCTGATGGTCCGGCTGTAGTCGACGCGTGTCATCATCGCGAGCCGGTCGTGATCCACTCTCGAAAGTCCGGTGAGGAAGCGGTGGCGCAGATCGTCCGGGGAGACGCGCGCGAAGAAGGCGGCGAGCAGCGGCTCGTCGTCGGCCCGGACCGGACGGACGCGGAAGCGCAGCCCCTCCTGCGTCACGAGATCGGCCGCCCATTGCATCGGCGCCGGCCGGATCGCGAGCCGCGAGACGGTCTGCGGCTCGGCAGTGATGCGCACGCGCGCGTCGAGCGCGATCGCTCCCTGCGCGTCGACCAGCAGCGGATTGATGTCCAGCTCGGCAATGTCGGGCAGGTCCACGGTCATGGCCGAGAGGGCACCGAGCACGGCGGCGGCGAGATCGACCCGTGCCGGAGGGACATTGCGGTATCCGGCCAGCAGCTTCGAGATCCGCGTCGCGCCGATCAGCGCATGCGCCTGGGCATCGTCGATCGGCGGCAGCGCGATCGCCTTGTCATTCACCACTTCCACGGAGACCCCACCGCTGCCGACCATGAGCACCGGCCCGAAGGTCGGATCGGTGGCGATGCCGGCGATCAGCTCATAGGCATCCGGTCGATGGACCATTTCGCCGACCGTGAAGCCCTCCAGCCGCGCCTCTGGCAGCGCCTTGCGGATGCGCGCTTCCATGGCGCGCGCCGCGGCCGTGGCGGCGGCGGCATCGGGCAGGTCGAGCACGACGCCGCCGACATCCGACTTGTGGCTGATGTCCGGCGACAGGATCTTGACCGCATAGGGCGCGCGGAGCGACCCGCAGACCTCCTCCACGGCCTCGACGCTTGCGGCGCGCCGGGTTGCAGCAACGGGGACGCCATAGCATGCGAGCAAATCCTTCCCCTCGACTTCCGAAAGGACGGTGCGCCCCGCCGCCCGCGCCGCCTCGATGATCCCGCGCGCCTCGGCCGCCCGGGCCGCAAGCTCGCGCGTGACCGCCGGTCGCTCCGTCAGTGAAAGCCGCGCTTGCCGGGCCGCCAGCAGATAGCCGAACGCCCGCACCGCATCGGCAGGCGTCGTGTAGACGGGGATCGACGCCGCCATCATCGTCTCGCGCACCGCAGCCGCATTGGCGTCGCCCAGCCAGCAGGCGATCACCGGCTTGCGGACATGCGCCCCGCGCGCCGCGGCGACCTCCTCGCTTACGGCTGTCACGATGTCCGCCGCCGCATATTGTCCGGTCGGGCAGTTCATCACCAGCAGCGCGTCCACGCCTGGATCGCGCAGCACGGCCCGCACGGCCGCCCGGTAGCGGTCGGGACCTGCATCACCGATCACATCGACCGGGTTCGCCCGCGACCAGCCTGGCGGCAGCGCGTCGTCGAGCGTGTCGATCGTGTCGTCACCCAACACCGCCAGCTGCGCGCCAGCCGCAGGCAAGGCATCGATGGCGAGGATGCCGGGGCCACCACCATTCGTCACCATGGCGAGCCGGTCGCCGCGCGCTTCCTCGCCCATGCCCAGGATCGCCGCGGCATCGAACAGCTCGGTGAGCGAGTCCACCAGCACGACGCCCGCCCGGTCGAAGGCAGCGCGATAGACGTCATAGCTGCCCGCCAGCGCGCCGGTATGCGACAGCGTGGCGCGCGCCGCTGCCGGGCTCTTGCCCGCCTTGATCGCGATCACCGGCTTGTGCAGAGCAGCGGCGCGGGCAGCCGAGAGGAACTCGGCGGCATCGCTCACGCCCTCGATATAGAGCAGGATGGCGTCGGTCGCCGGATCGAGTGCGAACAGATCGATGAGGTCACCGAGATCGACATCGGCCATGTCCCCGGCGGAGACGACGCCGGAGAAGCCGATATTGCGGGTCTGCGCCCAGTCGAGCATGGCGGTCACCAGCGCGCCGCTCTGGGAAATCAGCGCGAGTCCGCCAGGCCGCCCGGGCGTACGCGCGAAGGTTCCGTTGAGCCGGGCGTGCGGTGCCATGATCCCCAAGCAGTTGGGGCCGACGATGCGCACGCCATGACGCCGCGCCGCCTCCAGCATGGGCGCCTTGAGGCCGGCGGCATCGGTCAAGCCGGCCGACAGCACCACCGCGCATCGCGTGCCCAGCGCCCCGAGCGCCGCGATGATGGCCGGAACAGTCGCCGCCGGCGTCGCGATGATGGCGAGGTCCGGCGCTTCCGGCAGAGCCTCCACCGTCGCGACCCAGAACGCGCCCAGCTTCTCGATCCGGCGCGGATTGACGACATAGACGGGGCCCGGAAAGCCGCCCGTGACGATATTGTCGAGGATGGTCGCGCCGAGGCTCCCGGGACGATCGGAGCCACCGATGACCGCGACGCCGCGCGCATGAAGGAGCGGGGAAAGATTGCGGATCGTCATGATGTCACCTTCGCGAAGGACTTCGGCGCAGGTCCGCCATGCCGAAACCGGGCCGGACCTGGCCATCCGTAGAATCCCTGATGCCGACGGCGGCGCAAGCAGCGTAGCAGTCGCTTGCCCCTTAAGGGCTTCCCCTCAGGATGCCGCGCCGGGACTTTCGGCCAATCATATCCATCCTGCTCGATCGCAAAAGGGAGAATTCAGAGCCTTGCAAGCCAGATCCCCGTGGTCCGTCAGAAGATGCCGAGCGGATGACGGCCCGCTTCCGACATTCAACGCCATTTTGTTTCGGTTCGCTTCGGGCTATCCTCATGCCTTGGATCGAGCGAACAGTGCGGGGCCTTGCCGATCATGAACCGCCCGATCATGCGGGAAGGGAGGGAAGTGGCGCGCGCCATGCCTGTTCAGGTCCGGTTCCCCATCCTGCGATACGGCACGGCGCTCCTGATCGTCCTGCTGGTCATAGGCCTGCGCCTCGCGCTCGGACCCATATTGGGAGAGCAGGCGCCCTTCCTGCCACTCCTTCTCGCGATCCTCGGCATCACGCTGCTGTGGGGTTCCGGCCCCGCCATCATGGCGAGCGTCCTCGCTCTCGGCCTGGCGCTTCCCTTCGTCGATCCCCGCCGGTTCAGCGACTGGATCGAGGCCCTGCTGTTCATCCTGACGGCGGCTGGCATCATCCTGTCAGGCGATGTCATCCGCCGCGCGCGCCACAGGATGATCGAGAGCGAGCGCGTCGCCGGCCTGCGCGCGCGCGAGACCAGCGCCATGGCCGAGGAGCTGAACCTGCTGATCGACGGCGCCCACGGCTACGCCATCTTCATGCTGGATCCCGCCGGCAACGTCACGATCTGGAACCAGGGCGCGGCGCGGCTCATCGGCTGGAGCGAGGTCGAGGTGATCGGCAAACATGTCTCCATCTTCTACCCGCCCGACGCGATCGCAGCCGGCAAGCCGGATACCGACCTGGATCGCGCGGCGCGCGAGGGCCGGATGGAGGATGAGGACTGGCGACTGCGCAAGGGCGGCTCGGAGTTCCTCGCCGCGATCGCCATGACAGCCCTGTTCGACGACGCAGGGCACCTGCGCGGCTATGCCAAGATCGTCTCGGACATCACGGAACGGCGCGCGGCCGAGGACATGATCCGCTGGCGCGAAAACCATCTGCGCTCCATCCTCTCGACCGTTCCCGACGCCATGGTGGTCATCGACGAGACGGGCATCATCCTCTCCTTCAGCGCCGCCGCCCAGGCGCTGTTCGGCTACACAGAGGCCGATGTGATCGGCCGGAATGTCAGCATGCTCATGCCCTCCCCCGACCGCGAGCGGCATGACGACTATATCCGCCGCTATCTCGCGACGGGCGAGAAGCGCATCATCGGCACCGGCCGGGTCGTCTTCGCGGAACGCAAGGACGGAACGACCTTCCCGATGGAGCTTTCGATCGGCGAGGCCGCGGACGGCGAGCAGCGCATCTTCACCGGCTTCATCCGGGACCTCACCGAGCGGCGCCGGACGGAGGAAACGCTGCAGACGCTCCAGTCGGAGCTGGTCCATGTCGCACGGGTGAGCGCCATGGGCACCATGGCCTCGACGCTTGCGCATGAGCTCAACCAGCCGATCACCGCGATCGCCAATTATGTCGAGGCGATCCGCGACCAGCTCGCCGATCCCGATCCGCAGGACTTCCCGCTGATGCGCGAGGCGCTGGACGATACCGCCAAGGAAGCGATCCGCGCCGGCCACATCGTGCGCCGCCTGCGCGACTTCGTGGCGCGCGGCGAGGTCGAGAAGACGATCGAGAAGCTGCCCGAGCTCATCAACGAAGCGTCCGTCTTAGGCCTGATGGGCGCGCGCGAGAAAGGCATCCAGCCGGTTTTCGATCTTGATCCCTATGCCTCGCCCGTGCTCGTCGACAAGGTGCAGATCCAGCAGGTGCTCATCAATCTCGTCCGCAATGCCTGCGAGGCGATGAGCGCCTGCGACGAGCGCCGCCTCACCGTCACGAGCCGCGCGGACCAGCCCGGCTTCGTGCGCGTCACCGTCTCGGATACCGGCCCCGGCGTCTCGCCCGGCGTGGCGAAGCGGCTGTTCTCCGCCTTCGTGAGCACCAAGACGGAAGGCATGGGCCTGGGCCTCTCCATCTGCAGGACGATCGTGGAGGCGCACGGCGGACGCATCTGGATGGAGCCGCGGGCGGAAGGCGGCACGCACTTTCATTTCACATTGGCGCGCGCAGTGGCGGAGTAGCTCATGGGACACAAGAAGCTCATCCATATCATAGACGATGAAGAAGCGATCCGGCGTTCGGCCGGCTATATGCTCAAGACCTCCGGCTATACGGTGGAGACCTGGTCCTCGGGCGCGGCCTTCCTCAAGGAAGTCCGTCACGCGGAGCAGGGCTGCGTGCTGCTTGACGTCCGTATGCCGGAACTGGACGGCCTGGAAGTGCAGCGCATGCTCGCGGAGCGGGGCGTGACCATGCCCGTCGTCATCATGACGGGCCATGGCGACATCGCCATCGCCGTGCGCGCCATGAAGGCCGGTGCCGTCGATTTCCTCGAAAAGCCGTTCGAGAAGGCAACACTGCTCGGCGCGGTCGAAGCGGCCTTCGCGCGGCTGGGCGCAGCCGGCGACGCGGCGACGCGCGCGGCGGACGCGGAAGTCATACTGGGCGCCCTGACGCCGCGCGAACGGGATGTGCTGGACGGCCTTGCGCGTGGACTGCCCAACAAGACCATCGCCTATGATCTCGGCATCTCGCCACGCACCGTCGAAGTGCATCGCGCCAATCTCATGGCCAAGCTCGACGTGCGCAGCCTCTCCGACGCGCTGCGCATCGCCTTCGCCGCCGGCATGGGCGCCGAACCCTAGGAGCAATACTTAGCGACCGGCACGCGCAATCCTGCCATGCCAAGCACCATGGCTGAGACCACACGCCCGCATGACGCGATCCCCACGGAGGCTGTCCCACTTGGGCTGAACCGGCGGTGCCTCGCCGCCCTGGGCTCCTGCCTTCGCAGGAGCACTGTTTCCATCCTGTCAGGCCAGGCTTCCGAACCATGCGGGCGTCTCTCCGCGCGGGCGGGGCGATGATGGCCATTGCCTCCACGCCGCGCCGGCCCGTGCGGAGGGGCGACCCTTCTCTCGATCTGCTCTCGCAGCGCGAGCGGCAGGTCCTCTCGGGCATCGTGCGCGGCCTCACCAACAAGACGATCGGCCTGGAGCTGGGCATCAGCCACCGCACCGTCGAGGTCCATCGCGCGCGTCTGATGCGCAAGCTAGGCGCCACATCCCTTGCCGCGCTCCTCGCCATCGCGCTGGCGCAGCGCGACAGGCTCGACGCGCCGTGATCGGACCACCTCGGTAGAATCCCGGATTTCGATGATCGGACCAGCCGGGCAGAATGGCGGCGCAACCTTCATCGGAGACATGTGCCATGACCAGCAGCACCAGTGAGACCCAGACCACGGCCGCGCCGCTTCCGTTCGGCGATGCCCTTCAGGATCTTTCGAAACTGATCCTGATCGGTCCGCATATCCAGGCGACCGCACTCAAGGGACTGATCGCGCAGCAGCGCGAGCTGTTCGACTTCATGAAGCGCCGTTGCGATGCCGATTCGCAGTTCGTCGAGAAGCTGGGCGGCGCATCCACGATGACAGACGTGGGCGCGGCCTATTTCGATTTCTGGCGCAATGCCGCGTCCCAATATGCGGCCGAGGCGAAGCTGCTGACCGAGCGCGCGTCGCAAGGCGTCATGGACTCGGTGCAGGTGACGCAGAAGCAGGTCGCCGAGGGCGTGTCGGGCTCGCTGCGCGCCGCCGCCTGAAGGCCCTCAACCTCCCTCCGGAGAGGCCGACCGGACGAACTTCAGGCCCGGCCGGCGTAGATCAGCCGGCCGGGTCCCAGCAGGTCCAGCAGCTTGTCCCGATCCGCCGGGGCCACGGCCAGGCAACCCTCGCTGCGGCCGATCTTGCCGGCCGTCGCCGCCATGGCCAGCGACACATAGTCCGCGGCATGGATCACCAGGCCCCGCATCTCGGCATTGCTGTTGCTGTCGTCGAGACCGATCAGGCGGCGGGAGCGGCCGTGACGACCCTCGTAGATCGGCCCGGTCAGATAGGCGCCGTCCGAGGACGCCTTGGACCCCGGCTGGTTGGAGAAGCTGTGCAGCCAGCCGCTGTGCGCGGGATCGGAACCGCGTCCGTGCGAGACGAGCATCGTCACGGTCCGCCCGGTCGCCAGCTCGACGACATGGAAGCGCGGCTGGCGCGAGGGCGCGGCGAAGTCGACGATCCCGATGATGTCGGCATGCTCGATCCGCGCCGCATGCAGGGCAAGCGCCCGCTCGGCCCGCGCTCTCAGCGCCGCGGTCCCCTCCGGGCTCGCCGCGAGCAGGGAAGCGGGACGGATCAGGGCAGCGCCAGCGGCGAAGGCGCAGAAATTCCGGCGGGTGATCATGACTCTGGTCGGCACTCCGGGCAATTTCCTTGCTGACTAGGCCAAGAGGCCCGAATACCGAAGTCCGTACAAACCCCAATAGGCTCGGCGTCGCGCCTTGCGCAGTGAAAGCGCATGAAGAAGCTGCTCGCCCTCATCGCGCTCGTGCTGATGTCCGCCTCGCCCGCGCCGGCGCCCACACCCTCCCCCGAGCCGCGCTGGACGCGATCTCAGGTCGAACGGCTGATCCGCTGGATGCCCATGGCGGCCGACGAGGCGCTGACGCCCATGGCCGCGGACGTGCCGGCCCTGCGCGCCGCGATGAACGGCGACGATCCGGACGGGATGAGCCGCGCGGCGACCGGCGCAGCCGCCCGCCTGCTCACCGCCCTGCGCGAGGGATGCTGCAATGCTGCCCTGCGTGGAGGCTGGCATATCGCGGAGGACCGGACCTGGCCGGACGCGCGCGCATCGATCGCCCAGGCGCTGGCACGAACGGACGGGCTCGACGCATTGTTCGCCGGGGCCCGCCCTTCCCATCCCTATTATGCGGCGCTGCGCGCGGCCTATGCGCGCGAGGCCAATCCGGCGCGGCGCGCCGCGCTGGCCGCCAATCTCGACCGCTGGCGCTGGATGCCGCGCGACCTCGGCGCGCGCTACCTGCTGGTCAACACCGCCGCCTATGAGGCGACGCTGTGGCAGGACCGACGCATCGTCGGCCGCTGGTCGGTCATCGTGGGCAAGACCGGATCGCCGACGCCGGTGTTCCAGGCATCCGTGACAGGCGTGACGTTCAATCCCTGGTGGGAAATCCCCGCCAGCATCGCCCGGGAGAGCGTCGCGGGCCTCGTCGCGCGCAATCCGGCCCGAGCGGCGCGGCAGGGCTATGTCCGCGAAGGCGGCCGCTACCGGCAGCGCCCCGGCCCGAACAACGCGCTCGGTCGCATGAAGCTGGTCATGCCCAATCGCTTCAGCGTCTATCTGCACGACACGCCGGCGCAGGCGCTGTTCGCCCGGAGCGTCCGCGCCTACAGCCATGGCTGCATCCGCGTCGGCGATGCGCTGGGCCTGGCGACGACCCTGCTGGCGGGCGACGGCCGCTGGACGCGGACGCAGACGGACGCAGCCGTCGCATCCGGGCGGACGCAGACCGTGCCGCTGCCCTCGCCCATCCCCGTCTACATCACCTATTTCACTGCCGAGCCGGACGAGCTGAGCGCCATCCGCTATTTCGACGATGTCTATCATCGCGACAGCGGCGCCGCTGCTCCGCGCGCGGACGGGACATGTCAGTGACGGAGGCGGAGCGCCTGGGGACATAGGCAACTTCGCCCAACCCACGGCCAACCCCCGTTCGCCCTGAGCTTGTCGAAGGGTTGTTCTCTTTCTTTGAAAACAGAGAAGAAAAGAACAACCCTTCGACAAGCTCAGGGCGAACGGAGGGGGAAGCGGAGGTCCCAGGCATATCCGCGCTTCGTTCACGCCAGCCGCCGTCTGCCGGGCACGGCCTTGGTCAGCTCGAAGACCAGCAGCAGTCCGAAGCCCGTCCCCGCCACCACGGCCAGATCCGCCCATCCAAGCGGCCCGAACTGGAGCGCGCGCTGGACGGCGGGCACGGTCAGGATGATCGTGCCCGCCAGCGCCATGAAGGCCAGCACGTAGCGGAAGGTGATGTTGTGCCGCAGCAGCGCGTGGCTGATCGACGTGCTGAACGAACGGTTCGCGAGGACCAGCGCCAGGACCGCCGCAACCAGCGAGAAGAAGAGCAACGAGCGCAGGCTCTCAGGCGTCATGCCGAGATCGACGCTCGCCAGATAGATGCCGGTCAGCACCGCGAAGGCGATGGCGCCCTGGACCACGCCGCGCGCGATCACCCGCAGGGAGAACAGCCGCTCATGCGGATCGCGCGGCGGCCGCTGCATCAGCCGATGCTCCTCCCGTTCCGCCTCGAAGACCAGCGCACAGACCGGATCGATGACCATCTCCAGCAGCGCGATCTGGATGGGTCCGAGCAGCATCGGCAGGTCGAGCGCCAGCGGCAGCACGGCAAGGCCCGCGATCGGCACATGCACGCCGAAGATGAAGCCGAGCGCCTTGCGGATATTGTCGTAGATGCGTCGGCCCAGGCTGATCGCGCTCACGATGGCGCCGAAATCATCCTCGACCAGCACGATGGCGGCCGCCTCCCGCGCGACATCGGTGCCCCGCTTGCCCATGGCCACGCCGATATGGGCCGCCTTCAGCGCGGGCGCATCGTTGACGCCGTCGCCGGTCATGGCGACCACCTCGCCCGCCGCCTTGAGCGCCGAGACGATGCGCAGCTTCTGCTCGGGCATGGTGCGCGCGAAGACCGTCACCGTGCCGATGCGCTCGGCCAGTTCGGCGTCCGACAGTGCCTGGAGCTGATCCCCGGTCATCAGCGCGCCTGACGCGATCCCGGCCTGCGCTGCGATGGCCTGAGCCGTCGCGGCATAATCGCCGGTGATCATGACGACGCGGATGCCGGCCGACCGGCAGCGCTCGACCGCATCCCTGACGCCCGGCCGCAGCGGATCGCTCAGCCCCACGAGCCCGAGCAGGCGGAAGCTGTGCCCGCGATGATCGATCGCCATATTCTCCGACGTCGTCTCGGCCCGGGCGACGCCGAGCACGCGCATGCCGCGCCCGGCCATCTCCCGCGCGGCAGCGGCGAGGGCCTGCCTCGCCTCGTCCGACAGCCGGCAAAGCTCGGCGATCGCCTCGGGCGCGCCCTTGGCCGCGACCAGCAGCGGCTCTTCCACATCATGCGGGCGCCAGACATTGGAGACGGCGAGCAGCCCCGGATCGAGGCCGGTGGAATGGACGAGCGTGAGGCCGTCCGGCTCATCCAGCCCGGTCGCGTGCGCCGCATCGTGGAAGGCGATCTCCATGGGATCGGACGGGATCGGCGCGGAAGCCAGCGCGCCCGCCTCCAGCAACGGATGGAAGGTCGCGTCCAGGCCCCTCTCCTGCGCCATGGCCGCATGTGCGCCGGACGGTCGCCACAGCTCGGCGATCGTCATGCGGTTCTGCGTGAGCGTGCCGGTCTTGTCGGTGCACAGCACGGTCGCCGAGCCCATCGTCTCGATGGCCGCGGTGCGCCGGGTCAGCACGCCCGCCTGCGCGATCCGCCAGGCGCCCATCGCCAGGAAGATCGTCAGCACCACCGGAAACTCCTCGGGCAGCAGCGACATGCCGATGGCGAGGCCGGAGAGCATGGCCTCCAGCCAGTCGCCACGCCGCAGGCCGTAGAGCAGCACCACGAGCAGCGCGACGGCCACGCCGCCGATGGCGAACAGCCGCACGATGCGGGCCGTCTCATGCTGCAATCGCGGCGCCTCGGTTTCCAGCGTGGCGAGCGAATGGCCGATCTGCCCGAGCCGGCTGCGCACGCCCGTCGCGACCACTCGCGCGAGGCCGCTGCCATGCGTGACGATCGCACCGGAGAAGAGCTGCGGCCTGTCGTCGCCGCCCGGTTCGGCGAGCGCTGCTTCGCCCGGCTCGGCCGCGCGCTTGCGGACCGGCACCGCCTCGCCGGTGAGCAGGGATTCATCCGCCTGCAGATCGCTCGCCTGGAGCAGCAGCGCGTCGGCCGCGATGCGGTCGCCCTGTTCGAGCAGGAGCATGTCGCCTTCGACCAGTTCCCGCCCCGCGATGCGCACCACCGCCCCGTCCCGGACCACCAGGGCACGCGGCGCCGAGAGGTCGCGCAGCGACTCCAGCACATTCTCGGTGCGCGCTTCCTGCACGATGGTCACGGCCACCGAGAAGCTGGCGAACAGGAGCAGGACAAGTCCCTCGGTCATGTCGCCGAGCAGGAGATAGATGGCACCGGCGGCCAGCAGCATGGCCAGCATCGGCTCACGCAGCACCTCGAGCGCGATGCGGAACGGCGTCCGCCGGCCGACGCGCGGCAACTCATTGGGTCCGTCACGTTTCAAACGCCGGCGGACCTCCTCCGCGGACAAGCCGGAAACGCCGGCAGGATGAGGGCTGGCCGCCTCCGTCGGCCGCTCCGCCTGCTTCGCGCTTTCCGTCATGGCGCGCCAGCCGCCGCGAATGGGGGATGAAGGCAGGGCACGCCCCGGCATGTTCCGGATCGGGACGGACTGGCACGCTCCCTAAGTATAAGACCCGATCTCCCCCACGCGCCACCGCGGCTACACTCGAAATTCCAGATATTCCAACGGCGATCAGGAGAGACCGATGACAACACGTCCATCCGCCACGGTGCGGGACTTGCGGTCCAAAGCGCGGGCCCGGCTGAAGCTGGGCTTGATCCTGCTTTCATCGATCATTCTCCTGCAGCTTCTGCTCACCGCGCAGATTTCGCTTTGAACGGGCCGGCAACGCGGTTGATGACCGGCAGCGTCCCGGTCAATTCGGGGTTAGTACGTATTGGGGACCAGCCAGACGGAAGATTACCATCCGGCAGCTTGTCGTTTCAGGTCCCCGCCATCGCCGGCGAGCGGATAGCCGGGTTTGAACATAAGAACCGTTGCGAAAAGAACAGTAGAATATGAGTCTCACGCATGGGCCTGGGGAGACCTTTCGCCCAACGATCCTGCTTGTCGAGGACGACGCCGGTGTCAGGCGTTCCCTGCAATTGCTGCTGCGGGCACAGGGTTATGAGGTGAAAGCCTATTTCGATGGTCAACCCCTGCTGAGCGACGAGCGGAGCATGGACGCCGCATGCCTGATCGCCGACTATCGGCTGCCGGATGCGAACGGCCTTGCCATCCTGTCCATGCTGCGCGAGCGCGGCTGGGAAAGACCTGCCATTCTCATCACCGCATTTCCCTCATCGGATCTGGAGGGCAAGGCGCATGCCGCCGGGTTCGATCTGGTGCTGGAAAAGCCCCTTCGCCCCCAGGTCCTCGTCAGCCTCGTGGAGCGGCTCGTCCCCTTGGCCTGATATGTGTCGGAGGGCCTTATTCCGCCGGCTCGAAGCCGAGATTGCCATTGGGTGCGGTTGATCGACGCGCGCGATGACGCCGCGCCTGGCGCTTGCGCCACCAGATCACGACCCCGGTCACACTGAGCGCCGCAACGACCAGCCCCATGACCGATATCAGGATGCGGCCGGGAAGCCCGAGGATGCGGCCCGAATGCAGCGGGAACTGCGCCTGCACGAAAATGTCGGCCGCCGTCCCTTTCCAGGGTTCGAAGGCGCCCAGCGCTTCGCCTGTCACGCCATCATAATAGAGATACCGGGGCCCCACGCCCGCAGCGCCATGGTCCCCTCCGGGCTCGTAGAAACCGACTCCGTAGATGCCATATTCGGGCGAGTAGAAAGCACCGCCGGCCGGCTCGACCCAGTTCCGGCGCCGCGCCTCGACCCGCGCCGTCTCGATGATCCGTGCATAGTCCAGCTTCGGCAGGATGGGATCATCCTCCTCGCGCGGCGTCCGCACGTCGAACGGCCCCGGTGTGACTTCCGACACCTTCGACATCAGCGGATAGAAGACCTCGCTGTAGAGATTGAGCGAGAAGGCCGTGAAGGCGACGGTGAAGAGGATGCCCCACAGCCAAAGCCCGAACGCCCGGTGGATATCGAAATTGATGCGGTAGGCCGATCCGGACGTCTTGATCTTCCAGGCGGGCTTCCAGCGCGAAAGGAAGCCGCGCCGCCCCGGCCCGTCCCGCGCGGCGCGGGCGCCCATTTGCGGAAGCGTGAGGTAGAAGCCGACGAAGCAGTCGATCGTCCACAGGAGAGCGACGCCGCCCAGCAGCCAGATCCCCCAATGATCGATGCCCCACATCTTCGGTATGTGCAGAGTGTAATGCAGCACATAGAGGAACGAGACGAACGTTTCCGTCGTGATCGGCCAGACCGCGCCCCATTCGCGCTTGCCGAGCTCGGCGCCGGTGACCGGATCGAGGAAGACCTGGTTGTATCCCGGCTCGATCCGCTTCCTTGTGGCCGGATCGACCCGGCCCTCGACTCCCAGCGCGAGCGATTCTCCCGGTTCCACCGCCAATGGAATGAACGTCACCAGAATATGGGAGTCGCGCGCCTCGACCTGCCTGGCAAGCGCAAGGGACGATTGCGGCGTGCCCGGCGTGTGCGCTTCCATGAGATGCGGATTGAGGAGGTCATCCAGCTCATGGTCCCAGGAGATCACCGCCCCGGTCATGCCTGAAACGAACAGGAAGCTGGCGATGAAGAGCCCTACCCATCGGTGAAGGAAGCCGAAAAAGGGGCGCAGGCTCATCAGACGACCTTCTTGTTCACGACAGAATGAACGGGCGGAAGCGACAACCTGCTTCCTAATCCACCCCTGGCGGATATGCGACTCATTCGCATTTACGCTTGTCAGGCAAGATCAAAGATTGCAAGTGCGAAGCATTCGCAAACCATAATCTGGAAATCGGACCGGAGGAAAGTGGCGATTCGATCGATGACGCCGGGATTGCTGCTGAGCGTGGCGCTGCCGGCAGCCGCACTGGCGCAGGCAAGCACACAGGAGGCACCTGCATCCGCGGGCGGTGCGCAGGCAGCGGACGATGCGCGCGCGGACATCGTCGTCACCGCCCAGCCTTTCGTCGAAGGCGAGATCAGCAAGTCCGACGTGCCGCTGATCGAAACGCCGCAAGCGATATCGGTGGTCTCGGGCGACACGATCCGCGAGCGCGGCATCGTGGACCTCAACGATGCGCTGCGCTCGGTCGCAGGCGTGTCGCGCAGCTCGACCTATGGCTATTACGACGCCTATACGATCCGCGGCTACGACACCGCTTACGACAGCCTCTATCTGGATGGGCTCATCACACACAGCGCGGCCGGCACCAACTATGATCTGTCGGGCCTGGAGCGGGTCGAGGTGCTGAAAGGCCCGGCTTCATCGCTCTATGGCGCCGCGCCGATCGGCGGCGTCGTCAATCTGGTGAGCAAGCGTCCGCAGGAGGCGAGCTTCCTGCGCGCCGGGCTCGCCACCGGCTCCTACAACATGATCGAGGCCAGCCTGGACGCCAATGCGCCGCTCGATGCGAACGGCACCTTCCTGTTCCGGTTGAGCGCGCTGTTCCGCGATCAGGATGATTTCATCGCATATTCGGGCAAGAACCGCATCTTCGTCGCACCCGCTCTCACCTGGGTGATCGGCCCGGACACGCATCTGACGGTGCTGGGCCGCTGGCAGCGGGATCACGACAATCCCTGGTCGCCGCTCCCTGCCGAAGGCACGGTGCTGCCCAACGCCAACGGACCGATCCCCTATGGCTTCGCGATCAACTTCCCCGGCGACCAGCAGGTGGTCAACAACCAGAGCCGCTGGTCGATCGGCTATCTGCTCGATCACAAATTCGCCGACTGGCTGAGCTTCAGCCAGACGCTGCGTTACACCCATGCCGAGACCTATTGGAACAACTGGCTGTTCGCGGACGCCTTCGTGGACAGCGCCTATGTGGACGGCATCCAGCAGGGCCACATCCTGGGCCTCAGCACCTACGGCCCCTTTTACGAGACCGACAAGCATTTCGCGGTGGACAGCCGGCTGACCGCAAAGTTCGGCACCGGTCCGCTCAGCCACAATCTCCTGATGGGTGTCGACTATCGGCAGGCGCATCTCACCTATCATGAGGATGGCGGCGAATATAACTACGTCAACACGCTCGATTATCTGAACCCCGATTACGGCCTGCGCCTGTTCCACGATCCGGCCCAGGCCTATGGCCTCGAAACCAGGTCGCATCAGACCGGTGTCTATGTGCAGGACCATATCGGCTTTGCCGACACGCTGTTCCTGACCCTGGGCGGCCGCTGGGACTGGCTCGAGAATGAAGGCGGCGGCACCGATGCCTTCAGCCCGCGCATCGGCGTCAACTACATGCTGTCGCAACAGGTATCGCTCTATGCGAGCTGGTCCCGGTCCTTCGCACCGCAGTTCGACTGGATCACCACCTATGACGGCACGCCCATTCCCAACGGAGAGGGCCGCAATATCGAGGCCGGCGTCAAGTTCGGCAGTCGGGGAGGCAGGTTGAGCGGCGCCGTGGCCGTCTTCCAGCTCACCCGCACCAATGTGCCGACGGCCGATCCCCTGCATCCGACCTTCTACGTCGTGACGGGCGAACAGCGCAGCCGCGGTTTCGAGATAGAGGGCGCCTGGCGGCCCGTGCCGGGCTGGGACCTGTCGCTCGCCTATACCTATCTCGACGCCAAGGTGACGCAGGACAATGAGGTGCCGGTGGGCACGCGGCTCGGCAATGTGCCCAGGCACAATCTCTATGCCCGCGCGGGCTATGAGATGCAGACCGGACCGCTCGCCGGGCTCGGCGCGAATCTCGCCCTGCTGTGGAACAGCAGCAAGATCGCAGACAGCTCCGCTTTCTTCGACGCGGACGGCGATGGCGACAATGACGGCGACTTCATGCTCCCCGGCTATGTGATCGTCGATGCGGGCCTCTCCTATCGACTGGAGGACTGGCGCATCGCGCTCAACGTCAACAATCTTTTCGACCGGCACTATTATCCCGACACGGGCGGCTACACCCGCGTCAACATCGGCGAACCGCGCAATTGGCGGCTGTCGGTGTCGAAGGAGTTCTGAATAGTCGCGGCGGATTGGGGGGCTGGATCACAGGATGTCCGGCGATCTTGCCCGTCCCATCGTCCCTCCGGGGAAGGCTGGAATTCATATTCGGCGCCGGCGCTGCTTAGTCCGCAATCCCATTGCCCTGCTCGTCCTGCGCTCGGCGGCCGCAAGCCTGCTCCCTCGTTGCGCGGTCAAAAGCCCGCCTGGGCGCAGAGGCGATAGAGTTGTTGGACGCGCGGGTCGTCCGCGCCATGCCTCGCCCGGGCCGCTTCCTTATTGGCGCAGGTCGCCGCCGCACGCCGCGCCCTGGCTGCATCGACATCATCGGCATTGGCAGAAGACCGCTCGGCGTCGCGCTTGATGGCATCGGTCATGACGGTCGTGCGGCCGACATTGGCCGCATCGCTGCCGGCATCCATGATGTCGATCTGAGCCGAAGCCGGCGCGATGCAGAGGCCGGAAACCGCGATCGCGAGCATCGCCGAGGATTTTCTCATATCGCCTCCCATGTCGGCGATCCCCATGCCGAGGCCTTGCCGTCGGGGCGGGACGCCAGCGCAGCCCTGCACGGCCCCACATCAAGCGGATCGCTCCATGACTTAGGTGGAACAGTTGACGGTTCCGTGACGGGCGATTCTCTTCCTGATGCTGTGCCGGGCAGGAGCGCCAGTGGACCGTCCCGACCAGTCATCCGGTCGTCCGCTTCGGACGGTGAATGTCATTGCGTTGACATTTTGGCACGTCAGCCTCGCATTGTCGCGATCATCGGGGAATCCCTCATGCGTCCAGTTCTGCCAGCCGCCCTGCTTGCCTTCGCCGCAGCCATGACCGGATGGCCGGGACCGGTCACCGCACAGGTCGTCGATGGCTGGGGATGGACCGTGATCATTCCCTCGGTGACCGGAACGGACCATATCGGCCTACATTTGCGCGAACTGGCCCGCCAGCGGGACAATGGCGGCGAAGCCCCCGACCCGGCCGCGAACGCGCCGCAAGCGACTATGCCCGATCCCGCCGTCCTGCGCTATACGCCGTCCAAAACCCGTCGAACGGCCAATCTGGCGCGCTTCGTGGAACAGTCGCGGCGCATCGATCCCGCCGGCGCGGCATCCTTGCAGACCCTGTTCGCCTCGGGCGACATCATCGACAGGATCGGCGCTCAGCTCGCGCCGCATGGGTTGCGTGTCGATGATCTGGCGGACACTTATGCGGTCTGGTGGATCACGGCCTGGCAGGCGACCAGGGGCAGCAACGCCGAAACCAGCGACCGGACCAACATGGCCGTGCGCGCGCAGGCGGCACGGGCTCTCGTCGGGATCGGCACGATCGCGCAGGCCAGCGATGCGGCAAAGCAGGAACTGGCCGAGTCCCTCCTCATCCAGACGATGCTGATCGACGCGGCGGTCGAGCAGGCCAAAGGCAATCCATCGCAGCTTGCCGCAGTGGGCGCGGCCGCCGGCCAGGGTGCACGCGGCATGGGCCTCGATCTGTCGACGATGGACCTCACCGAGCAGGGTTTCGTGATCGGGGCGGAATGACCGGGCAGTCGATCTTGCCCGGTTGTTGCTTGCGCCCTGATATGATGCTCGCCGCTTGTGGGCACAAAGCCACCGATCAAGGTGCCACCGCCGCTGATCCCAGGTCCGATGGCTTTTGTCGCATTCACGCGCCGGGGTCATGGCGGTGTCACCGAGCTTCCCCAGCAAGCTGAACCATGCGTGCGATGCTGACAATGTTGCTGTTCCTGGCCGCCTGCGATCGCAGCGTGCCCGCGGCCGATGCGAAAGCTTCGCCGGCGGGGATAGCGCCCCAGCGACAAGCCCCGCCGCCGCAACCGGCCGCCGTTCCCGAAACGCCGACTATCCGCCTGCTGGAGATCGCTGGCGATATGCGGCTCAGCGACGCGGAACGCGCCCAGCTGGTGGCATTGGAGACTCGCGAACGCGCCGGGGATGCCGCTGCCGGAGCCAAGGATGACGCGGACCTCCAGACGCTGCTCGCCCAATATAGCGAGGCCAATGCCATCGGCCGCGCGCAAATCCGCCACAAGGTCCGGGTCGAGCTGCATTTCGGGCGCGCCAAGCTCAGCGATCCGCTGCCGATCACATTGCTCGACCGTCATGACCCGGTGCTCGTCGAGGACCAGGCCCGTCACGAACTGGTGACGCTCGCCGATATTCGGGCGCTGGACGCCTCCAATCGCTTCATCGCCCGGATCGCGGGAATCGATGCTCCCGATATGACCGAAATGCCCGGCGAGCGGGCCGAGCTCCAGCGGCGTTACCAGACCGATGCCGCGCTCCGCACCGCGCTCACTTATGCAGGGCCGCGCCATGCGATGATGGTCGCCGCAATCGAAGGCCTGCCGCCGGCCAAACGGGCGGAGATCGAGCGCATCATCCGCGAGCAGGTGCATTCACCCGAAGACGCCGCCAATGCCGCGCGCGGCGCGGAGCACGCAGTCATCCTCGCCCAGCAGCGCAAGGCGCAGCAGGCGCGCAATGCGGCTGCGCTTGCCGACTTCCAGCGCTGGATTCACCAGCGCAACCAGGTCACGCTCGAGATGGCGCGGCTCGACGGCATGATGCGGGTTCTCGACACCGAGAATCGCTATTTTCCGCGATGACCATGGAGATCGCATTGCCTTCTCTCGCGTTTCATCGCCTGCTTATGGCGCTGCGGACCGGTTTTGATGGCCGCCTGTCCCTTGGGCGCGCATCCTGCGCATAACCGACGGCCACATGCGCATAATCAGCATGCTCGGCTCATTTGGTCGGATGTCGATACATCTAGCCGTTTGCCGTGAACAGACCGTAGCGCTCGCGCCATGCGGCCACTTCATCCTGCAGATGCGCGGGCGCGGGCTCTCCGGAGATGACGAGGCGGGCGACGTCGTTCTCGGGGTGCATCAGCATCTTCTTCGAACCGTCGCTGAACCAGACGGGGATCAGCCGATCGCACAGGCTGTCGAGGATGGTTTCGGCCATGCCGGTCTCGAAGGCGTCGCCGCCGGCGAGCGCGCGGATGTTGATCGATACGCCTTCGAAGCAGTTGCGCGGCTCGCGCACGAAATTGAGCGACACCAGAAGGCCGGACCGATCCGGCCGTGCTTCATCGGGCATGTCCGCGATCCTGCGCCAGGCGCAGAACCATGTCCGACAGATATGCGGGCGCTCCGCATGGATGCCGCACCCGCGCGAAGCGAGATGGATGCAGGGCGTTCCCGCCGGCTTCCTGAAATCGGGCGTATCCACTGTGAGGACCGTGCAGCACGCCATGCAATCGCCACAGGCGCGATCGGCAAGGACCGGCCCCAGCAGGATGGTTTCCAGATCCGTCTCCGCAGGCATCCGCGCAGGGACTGCCTCGGCGCAGGTGGGAATGCAAGGGTCCGGAGCGGATCGTCGTCTATTTCAGGGACGACCCTCGTCAGCCTCCTCAACCACCGCCAGGATCATGGCGAGCAGGCTCTCTTCGGCACGCTGGCGCAGCGCGGCATCCGGAGACCCGAGATCATGCCGCAGCCACCTGGGCATTCTTTCGATCGCCGACGCAAGGCGCGCCCTTACAGTCTCGTTGCTCATAATGAGCGCGTACCGCCTCCGGGGCACATAGCGCAATGCTTTCGACCGACCTGCGCGTTCGGCTGAACTTGTTCGGCGCGCAAGGCATTGATTCATGAGAGGCCGCGCCGAGCCGCATCGCATGCCCTGCCGCCATGATCGGCGGGGTCGCCTTCCGGGATGGAGTTGACATATCGGTCCCGCTCGCCCTGAGCGAAGTCGAAGGGTTGAAACGAGTCACGCGCCTCGTTTCAAGCTGAGCCGCAGGCGAAGCCCCACTTCGCTCCGCTCAGTAGCGCCCTTCGACTTCGCTCAGGGCGAACGGAGTGGGGTGCTTCTGCCGCACCACAGCCGCTCGGTTCGAGGTGGAACGGCAGGGGATTCGTGCCGACATCGAGCGTGTCGAAATGGCTGTCGAGAGCGCCCTTTTCGACTGTGTAGGGCGCAATTTCCACAACCTCTCCGTTATGCCCGAGCCGGAAGGGGATGCAAGGGCAGGGGGACGGCATCTGCTTTTTGTCGCCAACCGCTCTCAACGGAGCGCCGCGTTTGCAATTTCCATGATCTTTTTTCGCATGATCTGAGGAGATTCAGACAGTCTTAATCAAATGCAGCCCAGCCTGTCGTGGATCGGGCAGCATCCTTGTTTGTCTTGGTTGGCACCCGCTGCCCGGTCTTTTCATCCTGCAGAGCAGAGTCGCCGCCTCAGGATCGGATTTGCGCCTGTCCCGAAATGCGACATCCTTGCCGCAATCTTGGATCAGCGACCTGGCCTGCTCTCACCAATGCGGTGATGCGAGCCGCGCGGATCGATAGATGAATTAACCAAATAATAGACTGATAGAGGGCGAAAAATTGGCTTTCCATCCGGCACGCGGCCCTGCGGGTTCCGCCCCTTTCATCCGAATGTAACCTAGTGTAAATCATTAATAAATGGTTGAAATCTGTCTTGCGACAATGCCGTCGATGTCGTACCCGCCGCCTCCCGAGCTACTCAATGTGTGGGAGTTTCCTATGAGCAAGGCTATTTCGTTCGCCGCGGGCCTGATGGCGCTCGCCCTCTCGTCGGCACCGGCATTCGCAAGCACGAATCTGGTTAACAATGGTTCGTTCGAGGCCAATTCGATCAGCGCCGACCAGAAAGACTATTTCGAAGGCAAGGTGGACGGCTGGGAAGGCGGCGCAAGGCTGACCTTCATCGCCGCGCCGGGCACGGCCGACGACGGCAGCTATCTCTCCGTCTACGGTCCCTTCCCCGAGACCAGCCCCGACGGCGGCTTCTTTGTCGAGGCGGATGGCGATCCCGGCTATAGCGATGCCATCTATCAGACGATCACGGGTCTTGTCGTCGGCCAGACCTACAATCTCGACTTCTACCAGGCGGCCGGACAGCAGGTGAACTTCACCGGCCCGACGACCGAGCGCTGGCAGGTGACATTCGGAGACGAGACCCAGCTTTCCGACATGTATTCGCTGCCGGAAGGCGGCGTGGGCCCCTGGGAGGCGCAGCGCATGACCTTCACGGCGACCTCGGTCACGCAGGTCCTGTCCTTCCTGGCGGTCGGCACCCCGAATGGCGCGCCGCCCATTTCGTTCCTTGACGGCGTCAGCCTCACGGCAGCCGTGCCCGAGCCCGCCACCTGGGCAATGATGATCGCCGGCTTCGGCGTGGTCGGCGGGAGCCTGCGTCGTCGCACGAACAGGACCGCGCAGGCCTGACGGTCGAGATTGCGGCCCGGAGACACATGCCAACCGCCTTGCATTCAGTGTTCATGGACCTGCTGCGCCTCACGGCGTGGCTGGTCCTGCTCGCGGCGATCTTCGTGCCGATCGAGCGGCTGTTTGCATTGCGACCGCGCAAGCTGCTCCGGGCCGGTCTCTGGGAGGATATCGGCCTCTATTTCCTGAGCGGGCTCGTGCCGGCGCTGGTGCTGGCGGCACCGATGGCCGCGCTCATTGCCGTATCGCACCACATGCTGCCCGATGCCTATTTCGCATGGATCGAGGAGCAACCGCTGGCGCTGCGGCTGATCGTCTCCTTCGTGATCGGCGAGATCGGCTTCTACTGGGGGCATCGCTGGACGCATGAAGTGCCGCTGCTCTGGCGTTTTCACGCGGTCCATCATCGCCCGGACGGCCTCGACTGGCTCGTCAATACGCGCGCGCATCCTGTCGATCTGGTTTTCGTCCGGTTGTGCGGCCTGACCCCGCTCTATCTTCTGGGCCTCGCCCATAGCGGAGGCGATGGGAACCTGCCCGCCATCCTGGTCGTGATCGTCGGCACAGTCTGGGGCTTCTTCATCCATGCCAATATAGGCTGGCGGCTGGGCTGGCTCGAGCATGTGATCGCCTCGCCGCGCTTCCATCACTGGCATCACAGCCGCCGCGACCATATAAACCGCAATTACGCATCGATGCTGCCCCCGGTCGATCGCCTGTTCGGCACTCACTATCTGCCGAAAAAGGACTGGCCGGCCGAATATGGCGTCAGCGAGTAAGCCGCCGATTCAAGCCTCCATTCCACCGGCCCGGATTGTCAATGGATGGCAGGGACGCTGCCACTGCCTGAGGGTCACGCCTCTGCCGACAGGCTTCGTTGGCCGAAAGAGTCGAGCGGCATGGCGTCGTTGAGGACGAGCTTTCCCTCCGCGATCCGGCGTTTCAGATAGGCGGTCTTCAGATTATTCGCTGAAGGCGGTTCCCTGAGGCGAGAGTTCTGCGAGCTTGGCCGTATCAGCCTTGACAAGGCTAGACGAGATGGGGCGCAACGCATGCCCCGCCGCCTGGCAGGCGCCGCAATGAACCATTTCACCCCTCGCGGCGGGTAAAACGAGACGCCCCTTCTCGGTTGCGCCTGGAATCGTTCTACGCGGAGCTATGAGCCGTCGTGCGGATGATCGAGATCGTCGTCGAGATCGACAGCTCCTGCGCCTGGATCGTCCGGTTGATCGCCGTTGGAAGGATCGAAGGGCTGGTCCGCATCCGTCTCTTCTCCGGTTTCCGTCAGGAGCTGGTCGGTCGGCGGCATATCCGGTGTTTCGTCCACGGATACGGTATCCGCGGCCAATTGCGAATAATCGTCATCGCTGGCTGTGCCCTCCTCCGATGGGCTGGATGGCGATGACTGATCGGGATCGGCGAGCGCCATATAGTCGTCCGGCGTGTCGGAGTCTGCCGCGTGATCGGAGACGGCAGACTCCGGGGCGTTTCCAGCGGAGGAATCCGACGAATCATCCGGCAAGGACGGGGCGCTGGAGGCACTTTCCGCATCGTCGGGCGAGGCAGCGAGATCCTGATAGGGCTGAAGGGGATCCGAATCCGGCGCCGTATCCTGATCATCCATCCCGGTCTCATCGCTTTCCTGCGAGGGACTGACGCTCGTGTCCTGATCCGCCGAGGCGACGTCCGATGTCGCGGTGGCGTCAGTCGTCTGGGATGATGGGGATCCGTCGGCGGAATCGGCGGTCTGGTCGCTGTCATTCGCGGCCAGGTGGGTCTCTCCCGCGCCCCACTCATGGACGCCGGCTGCGGCCACCGTCACGCTGTCGCCATCCAGCGCATCACCGCCTCCGGTCGATACCTCCTCGTCCGGCACGGTCGCTTCGGTCTCCGCGCCGCCGCCTTGCGCCAGCCCATCGGCCCCGGGGTCAATGTTTCGGAAGGAGAAGGAGAAGTCCTCGATGTTGAAACCGATGTTCTGCACCTGAACCGAAAAGAGAATCGTGTCCCCGGCATGCAGTTCAGGCTGATAATCCTGTCCCGCGTTGGTGAACAGGCCAGTCGACGGATCGAAAGAGACCGTCCCGTTGAAGCCATCGAGCCAGCCAGTCGAGATGGTGGCATTCGCATTGCTGATACCGACCTGCAGGCTCCATCCCTCGACACTGCCACCTTTCAGCATGTCGTCGGTCAGCGTCAGCTGGAACGTTGCATTGTAGCCGCCGCCCCAATCCGGATTGTACCAGTCGTTGACGCTGACCAGCGTGATCTCCCCGCCCGCATCGACCACCCCGCCACCGGTCATTGAGCTTCCGTTATCGGGGTCGGTGTCGGTGTCGCCATCGACGTCAGCGTCAGCATCAGCATCGCCGTCCGCGTCGCTGTCGCTATCGGCGTCACCATCGCTGTCGCCATCGGCATCGACGTCAGCGTCAGCGTCAGCATCAGCATCGCCGTCCGCGTCGGTGTCGCTGTCGCTATCACTGTCGGCATCGCCGTCGGCATCGCCATC
>Ga0164243_10000632_pt1 | contig 62989 bp, 56 predicted proteins | sample OricompcompostOP_FD_108781 | JGI IMG/M metagenome (GOLD analysis project Ga0164243, IMG submission 108781) | Organic Plus compost microbial communities from Emeryville, California, USA - Original compost - Organic plus compost (OP) | ecosystem: Engineered > Solid waste > Mixed feedstock >... | reverse complement strand
CCCCAACCAGAACATCAACTGGGTCCCTCCACAGGGCGGCGAAGGGCCGATGTATCAGAATATGTGAGGCTGCCTGAAACGGCATCACGTGATGCGCATTTCAATGAGCGCTCCGTGAATCAGGTCTTGGATGACGATAGGACGCCGATCCTCGACGTCAAGGACCTTGACCACGCACTTCGACATCCATTCCGGCCTGTTCGGTCGCCAGACCGGCGCCGTGCATGCGGTCAAGAAGGTATCCTTCGATCTGTTCGAGGGAGAAACACTCTCTTTGGTGTCACACCGACCAGCGGCGATGTGATGCTCGACGGATACGAGGTCATGAAACTGGTAGCCGCACTGAGAGCGGCGGTGCAAAAGTCGCCCACGGTAGCGGCGGGATAATCCTGCTGCGGGCGGAGTAAAATCCGGCCACCTATTTCCTTGTCTGCAGTGAACGCAGGGACAGGGGATCTACACCGTGGAATTAATATCTCAAGGTTCGCCTGGCGGTCTCGGAAGGGATGATGCGGCGTCAGGCAGCGAAGCATTTCAACATATCTCGCGACAGCGTTTCCAAGATGGTGTCGTATTCGACACCGCCCGGCTATCAGCGGCAATCGCCGATCCGACGGCCGAAGCTGGACGCGTTTGTTTCGACGATCGAGCATTGGCTGGATGAGGATATGAAGGCGCCGCACAAACAGCGCCACACGGCCCCGGCGTCCGCTCTTTCCAGCATGGCTAGCATTGCGTGAAAAACGCTCTGCGGCGCTGCCAGGTGCTGGACGAGCGGGTGGATACAATGAGGCATGCAAACAGCAGCCCGCCTGCTGAAAGTGCCCTGTGACTTCACGATAGCTATCAATCACGGCTCATTAATCATGAATAGGCAAGTGTATGCAGACCTTTGGCCAGTATCTCTATTCCAGCGACGATATCCTCCGTGGAGGAGAACTCTTCCGGAGTATGGCTACGGCCGTCCTTACTGCGCACGAAGATCATCGCCGTCTTGGCAATCCGTGCCATCTGCTGGGAATCGTGGCCGGCGCCGCTCGCCATGAAAATCGTCGGCACGCCCTGTATGGCGGCGGCCGCCTTCAGCGCCTCCAGCGTATCGGGGTCGGATGGCCGTGCAGGATGATCCATCAGGATCGACCATTTGAGGCCGAGGCCACGGCGGCTGGCAACCTCCGTCATCAGGCTTTCGTGAGATGCGTGAAGCTTCTGGCACATCTCCGGATCGGGATGGCGGGCATCGACGGTAAAGCCGACGCTATCGGCGATGATCGCCGGCGCGTTCGGCTTGACGTTGACTCGCCCTATAGTCGTTACGGCCGGCCGGCCCCAGCGATGCGCGGTATCGACGAGGCCTGAGGTGATTTCCGCGAAACCGGCTACGGGATCCTTGCGGAGATCCATCGGAAAGGCGCCGGCATGATTTGCGATACCCGTCAACTCGACGCCATAGTGGCGGATACCGGTGATACCCGTCACCAGCCCGACCGCGAGATCGGCATGCTCGAGGATCGGGCCTTGTTCGATATGGAGTTCCACGAAGGTGTCGATATCGTTGCGCACGGCCTCAGGAATGCGTGCGGGGTCCAGCCCGACGTCCCGCATGGCCTCCGCGATGCTTTTTCCGTCATAGCCGATGACCGTATCCGGGTCCGTCGGGCCGACCCGGCCGGTGATGGCACGAGAGCCCCAGAAATTGGCGGAGGGAAAGCGGCTGCTTTCCTCCTCGCAGAGCGCCACGCATTCCAGCGGGCGGACCGGCGTGCCGAAACGCTCGCGCAGCACCTTCACCGCAATGAGAGCGCCGATTACCCCGAGCGTGCCGTCATAGCGTCCACCCGGGGTCTGCGTGTCGATATGGGAGCCGGAGACGATTGCCTTTCTGTCCGCATCCGCACCCTCGAGCCTGCCCCAGACATTGCCCACCGCATCCATGCGCACCTGAAGCCCGGCTTCCTCGCACCACTTGGCATAGAGACCGGTCGCTCCGACCCATTCCGGCGAATAGACCGTGCGCGATACGCCGGTCCCGCCATCGGAACCATGCGCCGCCATGTCCAGAAGCATGCGCTCGACCAGCGCCGGATCGATATGGATTTTTTCTTGCATGACTGGGCTCATCTGGTTGAGGTGGCCGGTTGACCGGCAGGTTTTAAAGTCAATGCGCGAACTCGGGCTCGCTCTTCAGCAGGATGCGCTTGATGCTTTCCAGATGCAGCCGTGCGCTCTCCTCGTCACCCTCCTGGATTTGCAACGCAGTCCGCTCAGCGATGGCGGGCTCCACCGGCTTCAGCGTGCGTCCGGTGCTCATCGCCTTGACCTGCACTTCGGCAGCGCGCTCAAGATAGTAGAGATCGTCCCAAGCCTGCGCGATGCTACGACCGAGCACCATGACGCCGTGGTTCTTGAGGAACACGATGTCGGCATCGCCCATCGTCTTGGCGATGCGGTCGCCTTCCGTCTCATCCAGGGCCAATCCGTTGTAGTTCTCGTCCACTGCCGTGCGGCCGTAGAATTTCAGCGCGGTCTGCCCAGCCCATACGAAGGGTTCTCCCTCCACCATGCTGAGCGCGGTCGCGTTCGGCATGTGGGTGTGGAAGGCAGCGACTGCGCGCGGCAGCAGATGATGCAGGCGCGCGTGGATATAGAAGGCCGTCGCCTCCGGCTTGCCGCTGCCGGCCAGCACGTGTCCGTGCATGTCGCAGATCAGAAGGTCGGAGGCCCTCAGCTCCTCGAAGGCGTAACCATAGGGGTTGACGATGAAGAGTTCGCTGCTTCCCGGTACCAGTGCCGAGAAGTGGTTGCAGATGCCTTCCTGCAGCCCCAGCTTTGCGGCCATGCGGAAGCATGCGGCAAGATCGATGCGGGCCTGCCGCACCCGATCGGAATCGAGTGCCTGGTTGCTCAGCACGGCCGGCGTTGCGGTCGCGGTTTTCAGGTCATGCGCCATGTCTCACCTTCATGATCAGATCAGTTTGTTCGGTTGCGGTTCGCTGGCATTCGCCTCGTCCGTGGGATCGACCGGCGGAGGCCCTGGCGTGCGGAGCTTGACGCTGCCCAGCAGTCCGCTCGGCTTGAGCAATACCACAGCCAGAAGCAGGCCACCCGCGACATAAAGCCGGTAATCGACCAATCCGCGAGCGGATTCGAAGGCGCCAATCAGGATCGCTGCGCCAAGGATCGTGCCGGGAATGGAGCCGAGCCCGCCGAGCAGTACGATCACGAAGACCATGGTCGATTCCCAGTTCGTGAAATTGTCGGGACCGACATAGGCCAGGAAATGCCCCGCGACCGACCCTGCGATGCCGCCGAGGGCAGCGCCCAGGCGGAAGGCAAGCAGCTTGTAACGTGCCACGTTGATACCGACTGCTTTGGCCGCGATCTCGTCCTCGCGCACCGCCTTGAACGACCGGCCGATATCCGAGGCGATGATCCTGTGCAGGGCGAAGACGACGACCGACAGCAGGAACAGGGAGAGAAGGAAATACTCCTTGTTTGTGTAGAGCGCATGCCCGAAAAGTTCGATCGTCGGTACGTTGGGAATGCCGACCGCCCCGCCGGTGACCGCATCCCAGTTGAGGAAGACGAGGCGCATGATCTCGGCAAAGCCGATGGTGACGAGGAAGAGGTAGTCGCCGCCCACTCGAATGGCCGGATAACCGACCAGCAGGCCGAACAGCCCAGCCGCCACGGCCGACGCGACGAGTGCCAGCGGATAGGGCAAGCCGAAATGGATGGTCAGCAGCACCGAAGTATAGGCGCCGATGCCGTAGAACGCCGCCTGGCCGAACGAAAGCTGGCCGCAGAAACCGGTGATGACGTTCTGGCCGAGCGCGAGGATCGACCAGATCATGATCATCGTCAGGATGCGGAACATGAATGCATCGTCGCTGACAATCGGCAGGACCAGCATGACCGCCAGCGCCATCACATAAAACCAGACCGGCGGAATTCGTTCCACCATTGTCCTGATCGGCGATCGCGTATTGAGAAGACCTCTTACCATTTCCATCGTCACACCTTGACCGCGACTTTTGCACTGAGCAGGCCGTTCGGCCGCATCAGAAGCACGATGATCAGGAGGCCGAGCGCAATGGCATCGCGATATCCGGACGAGATGTAGCCGGCGGCGAAGGCCTCGATGACGCCAAGCAGCAGACCGCCGAAGAATGCGCCCTGCAGATTGCCGATACCGCCGATGACGGCCGCGATGAACGCCTTCACCATGGTCGTGAAGCCCATCATCAGGAAGACGGTATTGTAGTTGATGGCGAAAAGAATGCCGGCGGCGACTCCGAGAAACCCGCCCAGCATGTAGACCATGCTGATCACCCTGTTGACCGGAATGCCCATATAGCCCGCGGCGTCGATATCCTGCTGCACGGCGCGCATCGCCTTGCCGATCAGCGTCTTCTTGACGAAATAATGGGTCGCGATCATCAGCAGAAGCGCCGTAGCGAAGACAAGAATCTGCGTGCTGGAAACGCCGATGCCGGCGACCTGGAACGTATATTGCGGCACCCGCAGCGGAAACGGTTCGGTGGACGTGCCCCAGATCAGTTGCGCCGTATTGCGGATGATGAGGGCGACGCCAATGGCGCTGACGGTCGGCACCATCCGGTGCGCCCCGCGCGTCGGCTTGAAGGCTAGCCGTTCTATGCAGAGGCCGAACAGCGCACCGATCAGCATGGCAGCCGGAATGGCGACGACGGCGGGAACGCCTGCAAGCAGCATCGCCATGGCGCAATAGGTGCCGAACATCATCGTGTCGCCATGCGCAAAGTTGTGCATCTGAAGCACGCCGAAGACCATGCTGTAGCCGACGGCGACAAGGGCGTAGATGCTCCCCGCCGACAGACCGTTGACGATCTGGGCGAAGAAATACTCGAAGAAGGTCATGACGTCAGGTTCCCTTTTTATATGCGTCACGGGGCGACCTGCGCCGCCCATAAAAATTACTGTACGGTGCCGGCGCGTGGAATGAACCGTGCCTTGCCGTCGAAGCTCTCGGACTGACCGTGGACGGCCCTTCCGCGCACATAAGTGGCCACCACGCCGCCGTCATATTGCATGCCGTCAAAGGCGGACCATTTCGCCTGCCCCTGAAAGGCGGAGGCATCCACCCTCGAGCGAGCCGCAGGATCCATCAGCACGAGGTCCGCGTCGAAGCCCATGCCGATAGCGCCCTTGCGACCGTATAGGCCGAAGATCCTTGCCGGGCCGGTGGCGCTCATGCGGGCAAAGTCTACCAGCGACATGGCCCGGGACTTCACAGCGGCGCTGAAGAAGAGCGGGGTCGTGGTTTCGATACCGGTCAGGCCCATGGCCGCGTCCCAGATCGCCTCGCCGGACTTCAGCGAGACCGGATAGGGGCAATGGTCGGAGGTCAGCGCATCGATGCGGCCGGAGAGCACGTCCCCCCACAGTGCCTCGACAGTCTCGCGCGGACGGATCGGCGGACCGCAGCGAGCAACGCCGCCGATCCGCACCAGGTCTTCCTCGTCGAGCACCAGATATTGCGGGCAGGTCTCGACGCTGATCTTCGTGTCGGCGCGGGCAGCATTGATGAGTGCGGCGCCGGCCGACGAGCTCAGATGCACCACATGCAGATGCACGCCGGTCTGCCGGGCAAGGAAGATCGCGCGGGCGATCGCCTCCGTCTCGGCGATTTCGGGCTGTGCCTGGGCATGGGCGCGCGCATCGGTGCGGCCGGCCTGCTTCAGCGCCGCCATCCGCCCCTGGATGATGAAGTGATTTTCCGCATGCAGGCCGATCACGCCGCCGAAGCCGGCGATCGCCCGCATGGCGTTGACCAGGTCGTCGTCGTCCAGCATTGGCAGGGCGCGCTCGTCGCCGGCCTCGCCGTCGCGCCGGCCGCTGCACATGAAGCCCTTCATGGCGGCGGCGCCGGTTTCGTGCATCCGCTTGAGTTCGTCGATGCTGTCGCCGTCGATGCCGCCCCACAGCGCGAAATCGACCCGTGAATGCTTCTCGAACAGCGCGCGCTTGGCAAGAAACGCATCGAGCGTCGTCGCCGGCGGGTTGGAATGCGGCATCTCGATGACGGTGGTGACGCCAGCTTTGGCAGCGCCGAACGTGCCTGCCTCGACTTCCGGCACGACATCGTCATGCGCGCCGGTGAAATGCGTGTGGGCGTCGATCGCACCCGGCACGACGACGAGACCACTCGCATTGATGACCTTCGCGGCAGAGGGAACGGGAGCGTCGGCGCTGGTCAGCGAGGCGATCCTACCATCCTTCACGCCGATATGCAGGGGCCGAACGTCGTTTTCCAGAACGACCAGTCCGCCGGCTATGACCAGATCCATGCGTTTCTCCTAAAACCGATAGAGATCTTCGACATTGTCGATGAAGGGAAGCAGCGTGCCACGACCGGCCGCAAGGGCGCGATCCACCGCAAGCTGGCCGAGCGCCATGTCCTCGATCGGCATGCCCTCGTTCATGGAAACGATGAATTCCTCATCGTTTTCACGCCCCTTTTTGCTGCCCGCGACGATTTCGTGCAGTTCCGCATAAAGCGGCGGCATGCCGTCGGTGAAATGCCCCGCGTCGGCGACCGATTGCAGGATCGACCAGCGGTCCGTCACGAACTTGTCGGCCGAGAGGAAGGCAGCGGCTTCCCAGACGGTCGCGACGTCGATTGGCATCAGCAGGGCGCCCGGCTTCAGCCATTCGCCCTTGAGGCTCGGATCGGGAATGATCTGGAACTTGGTGGCCGAGACGACCACGTCTGCGTCGCGGACCGCTTCTTCCGCAGACTTGCAGACGGTGATCTGCTTGCCGGTTCTTTCGCTCATCTGGGCGGCAAAGGCGGCCGATGCCTCCGGCTTGATGTCGTAGATGCAGATATCCCGCGGCTCGATGGTCGACAGCAGGCCGAGCACCTGGGTGCGCATCTGCACGCCGCAGCCGATGAGGCAAAGCTTGGCGACACGGCTCGGCGCCAGATGGCTCGCCGTGATCGCCGACGCGGCGCCCGTCCGCATCGCGGTGATCCAGGTGCCGTCGAGGATCGCGGTCGGGAAGCCGGTCACCGGATCGTTCAGCAGCACCAGCGCCGTCAGGTTCGGCAGGCCGTTGCCAACATTGGCCGGCACCTCGGCATTCCATTTGATGCCAAGCGAAGGCGGATCGCTGATGAAGGCTGCATTGCCGTTCAGCCGTCCGCCGTCCTTCCATTGAAGGCTTGCCTTCGACGGCATGATGACGGCCTGCTTGTGCTGTTCGAGGATTGCCGATCGGACGATCTCGATCACCTCGGGCATTTCAAAGCCGAGGCCGACGAGATCGGCGCGGGAAAGATAAAGGATGCTGTTGCTCATTGTCTGTCGGTCACCCACGCAGCTTGGCAGTGTCGAGGGAATGGATCATATCCTTCTCCGTCATGTCCCGGAATGCTCAGCGGCCCGCGAGCGTGGCGATGGCGTCCCTGGCGAGACTTGCCGGCACCTGGTCCTCGTAGGGAACCGCCGTACTGAACCAGCCCACATCGATCAGCATGCCGCGGAAGCGCTCGAAATCGGCCCTGGAGATCAGCGGATCAGTTGGCCAGAGGCCCATTGCCTTGTAGCGGTCGATCGCCTCGATCAGGCCAGCGCCCGGATAATCGGGATAGTCCGGTGCCACGAGCGCGGCGATCTCGGCTACGGACGCGCTGGCGAGCCATTGCTGCGCGCGGGTGATCGCCAGCATGAAGGCCTCGATATCCGCCTTGCGTTCCTCGAGCGTCTTCGGCAGCGCGATATAGGCGCTCCACGGCACGTCGCCGTTGCGGCTGGCGAGATCCTTGGCGACAAAGACTTCCCCATCGGCAATGTAGGGGCCGAACGCGTGAAGCGAGTGGAAGGCATAGTCGCCCTTGCCGGCGATGAAGGCGTCCATCGCGGTCGCCTCGCCCTCGCCGGTCTCAATGATGTTGGCAGTCACGCCTTCCTGCTTCAGGATCCAGCGAAGGCTGAAAGTCGCGGTGGTTATGGCGCCGATGTCGAGGATCGTCTTGCCTTCGAGCATCGACCATTCGAACGCATCCACCGGCTCGCGGGCGACGAGGAACCACGGGTTCTTCTGGACAACGGCGCAGAAATTGACGAGGTTTGCGGTGCCTTCGGCCTGCATCTTCATGGTCACCATGGGACCACCGATGGTAAAGTCCGCCTCGCCCTTCAGGACGGCGGGAATCTGGCCGCTCTTGGCAAGATAATTGCCGGGATCCGCCCAGACGAACTGGACATCGACGCCCTCGGCGTCAAAATAGCCGAGACGCTTGGCGACGAAATGAGTCAGGAAGTAGACGCGCCCTTCAGTCGGGTCGCCCTGATTCATCCGCAACGGTACTCTGCTCACTTTCATTCCCCTTGTCTAGTTTCAAGCTTCATAATGTATACTTTCTTACGCATGTCAACGCGGTTTGAGCAGCCGCGGGAGAGTTTTGCTGCGCCTGCTTTGCGGGCCGAGCGCTGATCTGCAACAATCCGTTTTCAAAAACGCAGAAATGCGCCGCTCCATAGCACCCCTGATTTCATTCACAAAAATCCGCACTTTTCAGACTGGACAGAGTCTTAAAGTATACATTATATGGAAATGAAATTTTTGCAGCGAGACCTCGCCCCATGAACCAGCATATGAATGGTCCCACGCTTGACGAGGCCTGCAGCACTGCTCGCGCTCTCTTCCGAGAGCGCCATCCCGAGAGCGAAAAGCTCTTCGAGCGCGCTCAATCGGTCATGCCCGGCGGCAATACCCGCACCGCGCTGCATTTCGAGCCATTTCCGGTCTACGTGAAGGAAAGCGCCGGCTGCCACATCACCGATGTCGACGGCTATCGTTACCTGGACGCGCTCGGCGAGTTCACCGCCGGGCTCTACGGGCACAGCCATCCGATACTCGACACGGCGATCGTCGAAGCCGCCCGCTCCGGCATGTCGAACGGCGCACCGGGCGAATGCGAGATCGCGCTGGCGGAACTGTTGTGCGCCCGTTTCCCTGCCGTCGAATCGATTCGTTTCTGCAATTCCGGCACCGAGGCCAACCTCTATGCGCTGACGCTGGCGCGGATCGCCACCGGCCGTCCCGCCTGCCTCGCCTTCACCGGCGGTTATCACGGGGGCGTTCTGGCGTTCGCCGGCGGCGGTAGCCCTATGAACGTTCCTTTCGAATGGATCGTCGGCCGCTACAACGACCCGGCGATCGGCGAACTGATCGAAAGCCTCGGCGACCGGCTCGCGGCCGTTATCATCGAACCGCTGCTCAGCAACGGCGGCTGCATTGCCGCCGATCCGGCGTTCCTGTCGAGCATCCGCGAGGCGACGAAGCGCACCGGCGCGCTGCTGATCTTCGACGAGGTGGTCACCTCGCGCATGAGTTCCGGCGGCCTGCAGAAGCGCTTCGACATCACGCCGGACATGACGACCTTCGGCAAATATATCGGCGCCGGTTTTTCGTTCGGCGCCTTCGGCGGCCGCGCCGGCCTGATGGACCGCTTCGACCCGCGCAAGCCGGGTAGCCTCGCCCATGCCGGCACCTTCAACAACAACGTCTATTCGATGGCGGTCGGCCACAAAGCCCTGTCGGAAGTCTTCACACCCGAGCGCGCTGACCGCCTGTTCGACGATGGCGAAAGACTGCGCGAACGTCTGAATGCCGAAGCACGGCAGATCGCGCCGGAAGTGCAGTTCACCGGTGGCGGATCGATCATGAACATCCATTTCGCCAAGGGCGAAATCCGTTCCTCCGACGACCTGAAGGGCGAGAACCGCGGGCTCTTCCAGCTCTTCCACCTGGATATGCTGCAGATGGGCGTCTACATCGCCGCGCGCGGCCAGATCAACCTCAGCCTGCCGATGGAAGCCGCCGAGTTCGAACGCATCGAAGCCGCCGTCGTCGAATTTCTGCAGACGCGCCGCGTGGTGATAGCAGCCAATGTCGGCTGACGTCAGGTCCGCTTGGCTTTGCTCGGGTTGCTTTCGAGGATGTGTTCTTCCATCACCGCATCGAGCATGGTGAGCTTGCCGACGCGGATCGCTTCCATCAATCGCTCGTGGTCGTCGACGAAGGTGTCGTAGTCGTAATAGGCCTGACGCTCGTGCATGAAGAACACGAGAACGCCGCGGGCGAGGCTCTCCCAGGTCGGCAGCAGGAGATTGCTGCCGGAAAGCTCGACCATGAGGCTGTGGAAGGCAAGGTCCGCCTGACAGGAAGCAAGCTTGTCGCCGAACTTGTCGCGCCGCTTCACCTCTTCGAGCGCCTCCTGAAGCGGATCGAGGATCGACGGATCGTCCTTGGCCCGCAGCGCCAGCCGCCGCGCCGCCAGCTTCTCGACGCTCAGCCTGATCTTCAGGAGTTCGGACGTCTCCTCCGAATTGAGTTCGCTGATGAAGGTGCCGCGGTTCGGCTCCGTGCGCACCACACCCTGCGCCTGCAGGATGCGCAGTGCCTCGCGGACCGGAATGCGGCTGACGCCTAGCATCGCGCAGAGTTCTTTTTCGAACAGCCGCTGCCCGGCCTTCAGCTTGTCGGTTGCAAGGAGGATGACGATGTGATCCGCAACCTGTTCTGGAAGATTACGATGCTTGAACAGTAGTTCCACGGATAATTCTCCACCCTCAGGTCGCCGGAAAGTTTAACGGTCGCATTTCCATGGGGCTAGACCGACGACAGTTTTTATACACTCATAAATTACGTGTGACCTGATCCGGCCCGAGATCGGCAGGACTTTCGGCACCCATCCAGCTGGCGATCGTGGCGATATCGTCGATCACCTGCTGCAGGAAACCCCGAACGCCTGCTTCGCCGCCGCGCACCATCGAAAAGATCACCGGGCGTACCATGCAGGCAAAATTTGCACCGAGCGCTGCCGCGACGATCGCATCGGCGCCATTGCGGATGCCGCCGTCGAGGATGACGGGCAGGTCCGGCGCCGCGGCGCGCACCGCCGGCAGCTGCTCGACGGCCGGCGCCCAGCGATAGAGCTGCCGCACGCCGATATTGGAAACCATGACCGCATCGGATCCGGCCTTGGCCGCTTGCCTCGCGTCGGCAGGGTCCAGCACGCCCTTCAAGATGACTTTCAATCCCTTGCCGTGAGCAAAGCCGATGACATGCCGGACGTCATCCCAGTTCCAGGACGGGAATGGCGGCAGATGCGCGACACCGTCGCGCGCGCCGACGGTGGCAAGCCCGCGCCGGGCGATCTCGGCGGCGATGTCGACGCCGCCCGGACGCAGGCCGGGGCGCGGATGCACCGGCGCAAGCGCGGTCAGCATGATGCCCTTGCCGCCCTCGTCCGCCGTCTGGGCGATGAGACGCTCGGCGCGCTCCAGCGGGCCGGCGGCGCGCAGTTGCAGGAAGGCCTGCGAATGGACCGCAGTGATCCGGTCGAAGGGCGTCAGGCACTCTTCTGAGACCATCAGCGGCAGCGACAGGTCCGCCGCAGCGCGAGCGATCGGCAGGATGCCCTCCTCCGAGATGATCAGATCCGCCGCGAAGGCGCCGACCAGCAGCGGCGCAGCGGCCGCATAACCGAAGAAATCCGTCTCGGTGCTGATGCCGCGCGCGCCCTTCATCAGGCGCGGCACGAGCCTGTAGCGGGCGATCGCCTCCTCGTTGGGGTCGATGGCATCCGCCGGCATGTCGCGCGGCCGTCCTTCGACATAGGCATGAAGCATGTCGCCCATCAGCCGATTCAATTCGTCGCGATCCGCAGTATTCATCGTTCAGGCATGCCCCAGATAGGTGCGCTTGAGTTCCGGATTGTTCAGGAGGTTGGGCGCATTGTCGTTCATGACGATGCGGCCGGTCTGGATGACGTAACCGCGATGCGCGATGCTGAGCGCCATGTTGGCATTCTGCTCGACCACGAAGATCGTCACGCCCTGGCGGTTCAGCTCCTGGATGATCTCGAAGACCCTCTGGACCAGAAGCGGCGAAAGACCCATGCTCGGCTCGTCCATGCAGATGAGCTTGGGCCGCGACATCAGCGCCCGGCCAATCGCCAGCATCTGCTGCTCGCCGCCGGACATGGTGCCCGCCATCTGTGTGCGGCGTTCCTTAAGGCGCGGGAAAAGCTCGAAGACGCGCTGGTAGTCGGCTTCGATGCCGCTCCGGTCGCGGATCGCGTAGGCGCCGAGTTCGAGGTTTTCCATCACGGTCAGTTCCGGGAACACCCGCCGCGCTTCCGGCACCGGCGCGATGCCGGCGCGCACGCGGTCGCCCGTATCCCAGGTGTCGATGCGTTTGCCCTCGAACTCGATCGTACCGCGGCGGGGCCTGACGATGCCAAGGATCGCCTTCATCGTCGTAGACTTGCCGCTGGCATTGCCGCCGAGCAGGCAGACGATTTCACCGCGATTGATCTCGTAGTTGACACCCTGCAGCACATGATGCGGGCCGTAATAGGTGTCGACGGAGTTGAACTTAAGCAGCGGCTGGTGGGTGTCCAAGATATGCCTCGATGACGTATGGATTGTTGCTGACCTCTTCGGCGGAGCCCTCGGCAATCTTCTTGCCGTGATCGAGCACCAGCACTCGGTCCGAAATCTTGTTCACCACGTCGAGCTTGTGCTCGATGATGGCGAGCGTAAAGCCCCGGCGGCGGATCTCCGTGACGTTCTCGACCAGCTCGGTGGTCTCGAAAGGGTTCATCCCGGCGGTCGGCTCGTCCAGAAGCAGGATCTTCGGATTGACCGCAAGCGCCCGGGCGATCTCGACCCGGCGGCGATTGGCATAGGAAAGGCTGAAGACCGGATGGTCGAGACGCGGATAGAGACGCTTGGCGAAGATGGACAGGATGTCCATTGCCTTCTCCTTCGCCTCCTTCTCGCGCTTTTTCAACGCCGGCGACCCGAAGACGGCACCGAAAAGCGAGGCCTCGACGCTGGTATGCATGCCGATCATCACATTTTCCATCACCGTCAGGTTGTTGAACAGACGGATGTTCTGGAACGTGCGGGCGATGCCGGCGCGGGCGATCCGGTCGGCAGGAAAGTTGCCGATCGACTTTCCGTCGAGGATGATCTCGCCTGCATCCAGCGGGTAGATGCCGGTCAAAAGATTGAAGAAGGTCGATTTTCCCGAGCCGTTCGGCCCGATGATCGTCACCACTTCGCCCTTGTTGATCGTGACGTCCACGCCGTCGACCGCCCTGACGCCGCCGAAGGATTTGGCGAGCCCTCGGGCTTCGAGAAGGACCTCGCGGCCCGCATCCGCCTGCGCCATCCTCAGCTCCTTCTCAGCGCAATGGCTTCGACCTCGACCAGCAGATCGGGATTGGCGAGAGTGATGCCGATGGTGCTGCGCGTCGGATAGGGCTCCGAGAAGAATTCCCGGTAGACCGTATTCATGCGGCTGAAATTTGCCACGTCGGTGACGAAGACGGTAGCCTTGACGATATCTGCCATCGTCAGCCCCGCGGCCTCGACGAGCGACTTGAGATTGGTCAGCGTCTGGCGCGTCTGGGTCTCGATATCGTCGCCGACGGTCTTGCCGGTCATCGGATCGATAGCGACCTGGCCGGAGATGAACACCAGCGAACCGGTGTCGAGGGCAGGAGACAACGGCGCCGGGCCCATCGGTTTTTCGCCTGCTGCGAGGCCGGGGTAGTTCACAACGATCTTGGACATGAATTGGCAATCCTGGCTTCATTGAACAGGCGCCGGCCTCGATCAAGGCCGGCGCCGCGCGGGTGACCGCTTACTTCTTGTAGGCGACGAAAGCGCCGTCCTTGACGGTAAAGATCACCATTTCCTTGCCCTTCACGTCGCCGTTCTCGTCGAAGGCGAGATGGCCGGACACGCCTTCCAGCGACATGCCGCGCAGGACAGTGGACATGGTCGCCTTGGTCGCACCCTTCTCGATAGCCGCCTTGTAGAGATAGACGATATCATAGTTGTGCGCTTCCTGCTCGGTCGGCGGATGGCCGAAGAGACGCATGGTCTTTTCGCGGAATTCCGCGGTCTTCGGCGCGTCGGACAGCGAATTGAACGACGCGAAGATCAGCAGGCCCTCGACCGCTTCCTTACCGGCAAGCTCGATGAACTTGCCCTGGCGCAGGCCGTCGAAACCGGCTGTCAGCACCTTACCCTTCTCCGTCGTCAGGCCGAGGCGGTAGGCCTGGCTGAAGATCGGACCGCCTTCACCATACTGGCCGGCCAGGATCAGCGCATCCGGACCCGCCGCCTTGATCTTCGTCAACTGCGGCGCGAAATCGCGATCGACGCCAGGCTGGTAGGTTTCGGATGCGACGATTTCGGCGCCGAGTTCCTTGGCCTTCTTGGTGGCCGATTCCATCGCGCCTTTGCCGTAGTCGCTGTTTTCGTAGATGATCGCAATTTTCTTGCGGCCTTCCTTGGTCACCAGGTGCTCAGTCAGAACCGGCGACTGGCCCTGGTCGTTGATGATGACGCGGAAGATGTTGTCGAAGCCGAGATGGGTCAGCTTCCAGGAGCTGGAATTGCCCGAGACTTCGGTGAGGCCGGCACGCTTGTAGATCGGCAGCGCCGCCATCGAGGCGGACGAGTTGATGTGGCCGATCACGGCGGTTACGCCGCTGTCGGCGGCGATGCGCTGTGCGACGGCAGCCGCACCTTCAGGCTTGCCTTCGTCGTCGTAGAAATCGACGACGACCTGCTTGCCGGCGATGCCTCCGGCCTTGTTGATCTCTTCGACGGCCAGTTCGATGCCGGCGCGCATGCGGATGCCGGTCTCGGCGCTTGGTCCGGTCATCGGGCCGGCGGCGGCGAACTTGATCGTATCCGCCGCGAAGGCAGTCGTGCCTGCACCTGCCACGACAAGGCAGGACGCCATCATCGTCATGGCGAGGCGACGGGTAATTTTGAGCATGTTTTTGTTCCCCAGTGAGGTTGTAACCGATCCGACTTCAGAGCCATGCCGGCCCCGATGAAACTCACATTCACCCACGCCCGAAAGCGCGGCCCCTCCTCCCGTGCTGCCGTTTACGGCTTGCAGAAATCAATAATGTATACTTTAATACGTCTGTCAACCGGCAAACGGGACCAACCCGTTGCCACCGCATGCCAGATCAGGAGACCGCGTGACCAGCCCGCCCCTGCGCGTCCATATCCATAACGACGCAAGCCAAGACCCGTCGCTTTTCTTGTCGCCCGAGATTTTCGAAAAGGCCCTGGCCGACCATCCAGCGCTTGTAGGCAAGGTCAGCGCCACCTATGGCCTCGCCTGCGAGCCACTGCCCGCCGCGATGGCCGATGCCGAGATCATGTTTACCGCCACCAAGCTTTCTCTGAAGGAAGCACGTGCCCATGCACCGGGACTTCGCTGGACGCAGAGCATGTCCGCCGGGATCGAGGCATTCCTACCCGGCATGCCGGCGGACATGATCCTCACCAACGCTTCCGGCGTGCATGGGGAAAAGGGTGGCGAATTCGTGCTGGCCGGCGCGCTGATGCTGGCCTACGCCCTGCCGCAATTCATCGCCGACAAGATGCAGGAAGCCTGGAAGCCCGTCTATCTGCCGATGCTGCGGGACCGCACGATCCTGGTACTCGGCACGGGCTCGATCGGAACGGGTTCTGCACAAGCCTTGAAATCCCGCGGCTGCCACGTCGTCGGCTTCAACAGTTCCGGCACGCATCCCGCCCCCTTCGACGAGGTCATCGGGCTTGACGGGCTCGACGCCGCGCTTAGCCGCACGGACATCCTCGTCTCGACGCTACCACTGACGCCGCACACGAAACTGCTAATCGACCGCCGGCGCATGGGCCTGCTTCCCGCGGGCGCAGGTGTCATCGTCGTGGGCCGCGCGGACGTGCTGGACTATGACGCGATGGTCGACCTGCTGTACGACGGCACGCTTTGCGGCGCCGTGCTTGACGTTTTCCCCGAGGAGCCGGTCTCCTCCGGCGACCGCCTCTGGAGGACGCCGCGGCTGGTCATGACGCCGCATTGCAGCGTCGATGATCATTCTCACTACCTGCAAAGCTGCCTGGCAATTTTCCTCGATAATCTGGAACGTTTCACCCACGGCCGGCCTCTACGAAACGTCGTCGATCCCTCCGCGGGCTACTGACTCAAAGAGATCGCCAACTGAACGCGCCGCTGTCATCCATGGCGCACGAGCCGATGGATGAAGATCAGAGGCACAGACATGCCGCTGCAGCGTATCGCCTAAAAATCACGGACAGAGGACACTGCCATGAAGATCACCGACGTCGAGACAATCTATCTCAAGCTGCCGAACATAGAGAACCGCACCGACAGTTCCCAGGATACGCTTCTCATCCGCATCAGCACCGACGCAGGCATCGTCGGTTGGGGCGAGGTCGACGGGTGCCCTTCTGTGGTCAAAGCTATTGTCGATGCGCCTTACTCGCATACGATGGTCACCGGTCTGAAGCGGCTGCTGATCGGCGAGAACCCGCTCGATACCGGCCGGCTCTGGTCGCTGATGCATCGCTCGACGATTTTCTACGGCCGCGCCGGTGCCACGCTGCAGGCCATGGCAGGCGTCGACATGGCGCTTTGGGACATCAAGGGCAAGGCTTTCGGCCAGCCGATCTCGACGCTGCTCGGCGGCGCCTTTCGTGACAGGATGCGGGTCTACTCCTCCAATATGTTCCAGTTCACGGTCGAGGCGACGGTCGATCGCGCCAAGGCGGCGATCGATACCGGCCACACGGGCGTGAAGTTCGGTTGGGAACCGTTCGGACGCGACGAACGCAGCGATCTTGCCTACGTGGAGGCGGTGCGCAAGGCGATCGGTGACAACAACGATTTCATGCTCGACGTGGGGCTTGCCTGGGACGCCAAGACGACCATCCGTCGCGCATCGCTCTTTGAACCCTACCGGCTGTTCTGGATCGAGGAGCCGTTGCATCCCGACAACTACGCGGGATATGGCCAGGTTTCCCAGGCCTGCTCGCAATACATCGCCGCGGGTGAAGAAGAATGCAGTGTTGCCGGTTTCGAGCGTTTGATCGACGAGGGCGGCGTGGATGTCGTGCAGATCGATCTCACCCGTACCGGCTTCACCCAGGCAATTCGCATCGCCGACTATGCCATGAGCCGGGGCCGCAAGGTCTGCAACCACAATTTCACGACCGACATCAACACGGCCGCTTCGCTACATTTCCTCTGCGCCACGGAAAACGCGCTGGTCATGGAATATTGCGTGGAGCCGAACGAGATTGCCCGCAAACTTGCCCGCAACCCCGTCACCATCAAGGACGGCTACGCGCATCTTCCGACGGAACCGGGCCTTGGTGTCGAACCCGATCCGGCCATCATCGAAAAGTATCTCGTCAGAGCATGATCTCGCCTCGGCATGGCGGCCGATATTTGCGAGCTTTTAGTAGAGCGCCGCAGCATCCCGATGTGAACGGAGGCTGCGAAGCAGCGTATTTCAGCGTCGTATTTCTGTCACCAAACTCTCACTTTTCGCATCAAATCAATCTATCATCGATAAGAGGTAGACAATCGCCGCGACGTTCTCCGCACCCGCCGACGTATTGCTGCCCAAACGCCGGATTGGGCGCTGTCGGCGGACGGCGTTCGGACCTTGCGAAAGACTGCGGAGATCGCGGCGGCCGAAACGGATTAACCGCAGGCAGCCGGCGCCGCCAGGCGCGTGGTCGCGATCGGAGCGGAAGGGGAGGGGGAGGAAGGTGACGACGCCGAAAATCTCCTCGGCGTCGACTATTCCGCCATCAATGCCCTGCTCGCCCGCTCTGAGGCGGCAATCGAGAATGCAACACGGCCCAGCCGCGACGGCGGCCGAGAAAAAAATCCAATGATATACGACCTCGACTGGGACGAGGATGCCCGGCTGGAGGAATGGCGCGGCGTGCTGCGCCAGGCCGACACCTGCCGGCGGTGCTGCAGGCGATCATTGCCTCGATGCCTGGAATGAACTGTCCGTCCTTCAGCACGCCCCTTGGCTCGGCCGGCTGGCCGAGACCCCAGAGGAAATCGTAGAGCGCTTTTACATCGACGTTCTTGCGCAGCTGGCCGGCGACGTGGGTGGGCGTCTGCTGCGCGGTGCGCATGTCGCGTTCGAGATAGGCGATGATCTTCTCGACATAGGCGAGCGCCTCGTCTTCGTCACTCACGTTAAAATCCGCGCGGATTTCTTCGAGCGCCGTGCCCTTTTTCTTGCGGTAGAACGAGCCGGCGACGCCCGTGGAAACGAATTTGTCGAAAAGGTCGCCTTCGAGGTTGCGTTCGATGATGCTGCTCTCGAAGGTGAGCTTGAATCCTTCCTTGATGATGACGCTGGAGCCGATCAGCTCCTGCACCGCGGAGAACAGTTCCTTGTAGGCGTCGCGGATCGCGGCAACGCATTTGTGGATGCCCCGGGCGATGTCCCGTCGCTGCGTGCGCAGCTTCTCGATATCGCCGGGAAGGCCCGCCTTCAGGTATGAAAGCTGCGCTTCATAGCCCTTCAGCGTATCGGGCTTGTCGGCCGCCCCTTCGATCAGCAGGCCCTTCTCCTGCCAGAACCGCAGGGCCTCGTTGTACTCCTGGAAGCGCTTGTTTGGCGCATCGAGCTGCCCCTGAAGCCCGGCGATACGTTGTTGGCAGGCGGCTTTCTGCGCGGGAAGGCTGCCGGTACCGGTATCGTCCAGCGCGGCATCGACGAGCGTCTTTTCCGACATGAGCCTGTCGCGCGCGGTGGTGAGCGCCGCTTTATCGACGGTCAGCGACACCAAGGTGGAGAGCGACAGTCCCAGCTTTTCGAGATCGGGCGCAGTCTCGCGGTCGAGGCGGGCATATTCGCTCTCGAAATTGTCGATCTTGCTCTCGACTTTTCGGGCGAGCGCAATCTTCTCGGTCAGCGTCTTCTGCTGCTGCGTCCTCTCCGCCGTCTCCGTGTCGATGCGGTTGAGCGTGGTCCGCTCGGTGGCGAGTTTTTCCGCGATGGCGTCGTAGGCCGCCTTCTGTTCGGGGCTGACTTTGCCGGCTCGATCTCCCTGTGCGCCTTCAGTTCCTGCTGCTTCTGCCGCAGCAGCGCCTCGATCCGCGCGGTGTAGGCGGGCGCCGCTTTTTCTTCGAGACGCACCAGTTCGGCGTTCACCTGCTCGATCTCCCGTCGTGCGTTGTCGATCTGTCCTTTCAGTTCCTCGGTTTTGTACTCGATCAGCTCGTCGAGCGACTGCCGGCCGAGCCGGTCGGCTTCACTGATATGGGAGAAGATGACCTTACGCAGCTCGGCCTGGAATTCGCTCTGCTGGCCGGGTTCCGTCTCGGTGCAGACCTTCTCCAGATAGGTCTGCGGAATGTAGCGCACGCGCTCAACGCCGGTGGTGTCGGGTTTCGCATTGAGCGGTAGCGCTGTTTCGGTGCCGTCGGCCCAGATAGGGCGGACAGTGAACTGCTTTGCGAGCTTCCCGCTGCGCTCGCAGAAGCGCTCCTTGACGAGGAACGAGAAATGCACCGGGTCGCAGTGCGTGTTGCCGGCCAGGGCGAGGATATCGGCAAGCGCGCTCTTGCCGCTGCCCTTGTTGCCAATGATGGCCACCATGTCGGCGTTGAGGGCAGTTCGCTGTCAAACCGGGTGTCTGGTGTTGTCGGCGTCGGTGTCCTTTCGAATGTGAAGCCGGTCGATGAACCGCATGGCGTTGCCGCGCACCTCTTCGAGCTTGGGCGGGATGCGGCCGATATAGACGCGGTCCTCCGGCTCATTGATGATCTGACGCAGTCCGGCGAAGGTCGGGTCGGATCCAGCAATATTTGTCGGTCGGCCGGGAGTCCTGATCCTTGAGCTTGCCAAGCTCGTCGTTGACGTTGTGGGAGTCGCTGCCCTTGATGCACGGCTTCCGGCTCCCGAACCACTCGCGGTAGGAGTCCTCGCCGTATTTGGGGTTTTTCATAGGAAGAAGTCGGCTTGCGCCCTGTTGGCCGACCCCAGGATATCGGCGTCACGGATCAGGTGCTGCTTGAGCATCGCATCAGTATTCGGGTCGATGTTGTCTATGCCGCCGTATTCGTCATAGGGCAGCCAGACGCGATACCGCCCGCCGATCGAGCTGCTGCCGGCCTGCTGATTCTTCAGAAACGTCTCAATATCGTCCGGATCGAGTGCCGGATCGAATGTCAGGTGGAAGTTAAGACGCTGGCCGCCCGACGACCGGCAGCAGGATCTTGCTGCGCAGCTTTTCGAGGGCGTCGCGGTAGGCCGCGTTGCCTTCCGTGTCGCCGGCAGGATCGGCAAGCCGGCGGGCCACTTCGCGGTAGCCCGCGACGGAGAAATAGTCGTTGATGCCGATCACGTCGCAATCGGCATTGCCCAGCTGGATGATGAACTGGTTATAGTCGCCCGTGAACCCGTGCGATGCCGGGCTGTGGACGTGTAGGTCCCACTTCCGCCACTCTGCGCCCATTTGCTTCCAGTCACGCCGTTTCTCCCGACTGTTGTTTTCGGCGACGCCGTCAAGTCCCTCAAGAGGTGCGCATTGTACTGTGCGGCGATCGTATCTCCTGCTTTACTCAGGCAAGTAATTACCGTGTGGGTGTCGTCTTTCCCAGTGGAATCTTGCGGGCACCAGCAAAGGTGCTAAAGACCCCACGGGCGGGGTCGGAGACAGCCGTAAGTCCAGTATCTACTTTGATCGAACCTAGTCCATCTTCGCACAATGGGCGGCAGCCATGGTTCACCTGTCCTGCAAAGCTGTCATGCAGGAACCGGCCCTTTTCAAACATTAGAGTGCACTAAGCGCCTGATCTGTCAAGTTTATTTGCCGCGCGTATTGCAAGCAATTGCCGGCCACAGGTCCAGATTCCTTCAAGACCTTACTGCTTTCTGCAAATGTCGATATGGTCATGCCGCCGCAACCCACTGCGCGTCGGGATCGAGCGGTCATTAACACTGGAACGCCGTGGGACACAGGTAATTGGGCCCTGATCCTGCGCATTCAAATGCTATCTCCAATCCAGAATTGTTTGAATAATATGATCGACGAGGATACGATCGTGCACATTCGTTGCCACCTGACAATTAGCGGGCTGCATCGCTTTGATATTCTCCAGCTTCTGGCTGGTCAGTCGACGCATGTCGCAGACCGTCATGCCGCGGGTCGGGCCTTCGGCGAGCGCGATTTCGACATGGCAATGCCGGTAGTCGATGATATCCGGGGCGATGAACGGAACGAGTGCGCAGGGATCGTGCAACGACGCCGTGGAGAGATTGTGGACCTTCTGAAGGCTTTCTCGGAAGAATGAAAACAGGCCGCCATAGGCGCGTGCGACGGGGCTGCCTGCCATCAACTTGTTAACATCCTCCTCGGTCACGCCGACCTGCCGCGTGACGTTGAGCCCGACCATCCACAGCGGCACGCCGCTTCTGAAGACGATGTCCGCCGCTTCAGGATCGCACCAGATGTTGAACTCAGCCACCGGCGTGGTGTTGCCGACCTGGGTCGTACCGCCCATCACGCTGATCCCCTTCAGCCATTGGCCGAGACGTGGCTCTTTGCGAAGGGCCATTGCGACATTGGTGAACGGTCCCATAGGCACGAGGACGAGTTCGCCGCGGTGCCGGCTCGCCATCTCGATGATGAAATCGATGGCATGTAAGTCGATTGCCGTTCGATCCGGTTCCGGCAGGTCCGCGCCATCCATTCCGGTCTTGCCGTGCACGTCACCGCCATGCCGAACAATCCCGTTCAGCGGTCCTTCGCAACCTTGAGCGACAGGCACGTCCAGCCCAAGCAGGGTCACCAGCGACAAGGCGTTGAGGGTCGTCTTGTCGACGGTTTGGTTTCCATAGACCGTGGTGATGCCGACAATATCCAGATGTTTCGCGCCATAGATGATGGCGGTCGCGTCGTCATGGCCCGGATCGCAGTCGATGAGAATCTTTTGCATTGTCGCTCCTGAAGACGGCATTAGCGTGCCGTCGAATTGCGTTGTACGAGGCGGGGCGGAATGGTGAGGTGTACCGGATCTGGGCTGGATCCACCGATGATGGCCATCGTCACCGCCACGGTTTCTGACACCATCACTTCTAGGCACTGGTCGATGCTGGTCAGATCATAGGATGGCCATGCGGCGATGGCGGTATTGTCGTAGCCCACCAGGATCAGATCGCCCGGAATGGAGAGGCCGGACCTGCGGGCCGTATCCATCAGTGCAAATGCAAGCAGATCGTTGGCGCAAAACACGGCATCCGGTTTCTGCGCCAGCAGGTCTGCCGCCGCCTGGCGTGCGTCTGAGTAGGTGTATGACGTCTGAGCGCGAATCCGGCAGTTGTGTCCGGCTTGCTCCAGCCGATCGCGGAAGCCGCGCTCGCGATCGTGGCTGATCCGGGTACTATCCTCGCCGCCCAGAAAGGCGAAGCGTCGCGCGCCGGCTTGTATGAAATGCTCCGCCGCCAGGGCGCCGCCGGCCCGGCTGTCCCCGGCAACAACATGAGCCGGCGCTGGGCCGTCATAGCTGTTCATCAGCACGAGCGGCTTGCCGCCCTCGTGACAGCTCTGGACGATCTCGGCATCGAAGGGCGCAGCCAATGCAATCACCGCGTCCACCTGATAGCTCATCAGCCGGCTAATGACTCCGCCGGCGCGGTCGGTCGCGTTGCAGGCGAAGACAAGGGGAGCGAGACCGCGTTCACCCATCTCGTCGATCAGAAGCTTCAGCGTGTGGGAGTGATAGAGACTGTCGAGGTCGGTGATGACCACGCCGACGATGCCGGTCGAGGCGTTCTTCAGGCTGCGCGCAATCAGATTCGGCTGATAGTTCAGCTGGCGCGCGGCGGCGAAAACCCGTTCCCGTGTCGCTTCCGAAATGCGCTTGTCGCCGGCAAGCGCGCGCGACACCGTCGAGGGCGAGGCCTGCGCCAGCGCGGCCACCTCGAACGTTCGCACTTTCCTGCCGTCATCGGCCATTTCAATCCCTTGGCTTGCAGCATTATCCGTGAAGGAAAACTTGCCACTTGACTACGTAGGAAACTTTATGCGTTTTTATGCAAACGTTTGCACAAATAGTGATGCACTCAGTTTGCGGGAGAAGCAACAAAAAAAGCCGCTGCATACACAACCGATGGGGATCGACAATGAAATTGGGAAGACGTGAATTTCTTGCAGGCGCCGCCGGTGCGGCGATCCTGGGTTCGGCCGGGCAACTGCGTGCCCAAGCAGCGGCGACCTTGTCCGTGCCGTGGATGGGCTGGCCCGAAGAGCAGGTCCGGCCGTTGATGGCCGCTTTCGAGGCGTCCGCGCCCGGCGTCAAGATCGCCGAGGAACGGTTGCCGATCGCCGAGCTCTTCAGGACGCTTGAAGTGCGCCTCAGCGCCCGCGGTGCGACGCCCGACGTCTATCTCGTCGATGGTCCGCTGACGGCATCCTATGCCGCCCGTGGTCATCTGATGGATCTTGCAGACCTCGTCGGCGGCGAGCGCGACCGCTATGTTCCGAGCACGCTGGTTCAGGGTACTTACAAGGACAAGCTCTATGCGTTGCCACTCGGCACGTCCTCGCAGCTTCTGTTCTACAACAAGAAGCTGTTCGCCGAAGCCGGCGTGCCCTTGCCGTCCGCCGATCCCGAGAAGCGCATTACCTGGGAGGAGTTGCTGGATATTGCCAAGAAGCTCACCAAGCCCGAAGCTTCGCAGTTCGGCTTCGCTTTCGAGAACAGCAATCCCTACCAGCTTCTGCCGCTGGCGCAGAGCCGTGGCGTCAAGGTCATCGGCGACGACGGGCTGACGGCGACGGGCTATGTCGACGGTCAGGGCATGATCGATGTCATGACCTGGTACAAGGACCTGTTCCACACCCACAAGGTCTCGCCGATCGGCACGTTCCAGACGGGCGTGACGCAGGAAATGTTCGGCTCCGGCAAGCTCGCCATGGTCGTCGGCGGTACCTGGAATCTCGGCGGCTTCGCCAAGTTCGAGGATCTCGATTTCGGCGTCGTTGCCCATCCCTATTTCAAGAGCGGCAAGGCAGTGACGCCAACCGGCAGCTGGCATGTGGGCATCAATCCCCGCACGGCGCATATGGAAGAGTGCAAGGCCTTCGTGAAGTGGATGTCGACGCGGGACGCGATGAACCTCTGGTTCGACCTGCGCCAGTACCCGCCGTCGCTGAAGCAGATATGGGACGAGCGGGCATCGACCACCTTCGTCGATCCGGTATGGAAGATCGTCCAGTACGAACTCGCCAATACCGCAACGCCGCGTCCGGCAACGCCTGGCTACCGCGAATACGAGGAATTCCTGCGTACTGCCATGCAGGACATCCAGACGGGTGGTGACGTCAAGGCCTCGCTCACCAAGGCGGCGACGAGTATCGATCGCGAGATGCGCAAATATCGGTGATGGCTCGAGCCGGCGGTGGAAACTGCCGCCGGCATCCTTCTCTCCGGTTCGAATTCGACATGGTATCATCGCGACTGACGCCCTTTCTCTTTCTCGCCCCCGCGCTGATCGGGCTTGCCGTGTTTCGCCTTGCGCCCATCGTGATCGCGGTCGCCGGCAGCATGACCGGCGCGTCGCTGATGGGGGATCTCAGCTTCGTCGGGCTCGAGAATTTCCAGTATCTGCTGACGGACCCGGAATTCTGGAGTTCGCTGCACGTCACGCTAATCTTCAACCTGATCATCAATCCGCTGCAGCTTGCCGTCGCCTTCGCGCTGGCGCTGCTCGTCTTCCAGCCGGGCCGGGCGATCTGGCTCTACCGGACGCTTCTGGTCCTGCCGATGGCGGTATCAACGGGTTTGAGTGCCGTGCTGTTCGGCCTGTTTCTCGACGGCAATCTCGGTCCGTTCAACGGTTTCCTCGAATGGATCGGCATCGGCGCGCAGCCGTTTCATCGCGGCCAGGAGCAGGCGCTCGGCACGTTGATCGGCATCGCCACATGGAAAGGCGCCGGTTACTGGATGCTGTTCCTGCTCGCCGGCCTCTATTCCATTCCTTCCACCGTGCATGAGGCCGCGATGATCGACGGCGCGACGGCCTGGCAGCGCTTCCGGCTGGTGACGCTGCCCCTAATGCGCAAGCCGATGGCCTTCGTGCTGGTCGCTGATACGGCCATCAACTTCCTGTTCTTCGCGCCCGTCTATATCCTGACTTCGGGCGGCCCCAGCGGAGCGACATCCGTTCTCATGTATCAGGCCTATCTTTCCGCCTTTACCTTTTCCGATCTCGGGCGCTCGCAAGCAATCTCGACGATCCTTCTTCTGATCATTCTGATGATCGTCGCGCTGGAATTGCGGCTTCTCCGCTCGCCAGAGGATCGCGCATGACGGAGACGATCGCTCGCAATCCGCTGTCGGTCGCCCTGCGATATGGCGCGCTTTCTGTCCTGGCCTTCGCGGTCGTCTGCCCGCTTGCCTGGCTGGCGCTCGCCTCGCTGCGCCCGCAGGCGGAAATCTTCCAGCCGGTGTCCGAATTCGGATGGCGGACTTTCGTTCCCTCCGCGCTGACGTTGGACAATTACCGCGCGCTTCTGAACGGCGATTTTCCGCTTGCGCTCAGGAATTCCTCGATCGTGGCGCTGACCACGGTCGTTTTCGGGCTGGTCGTCAACGCGCTGGCGGGTTTCGCCTTTGCGGCCTTCGAGTTCCGGGGCAAGAATTTCCTGTTCCTGCTGGTCATCGTCAGCTTCATGATGCCCTTCGAGGCGGTCGTCATGCCGCTTTACGTGATGATCAACAGCTTTGGCTGGACCAACAGCTACAAGGCGCTGATCGTACCGGAAGTGGCGAACGGGATGATCATCTTCCTGTTCCGGCAGTTCTTCGCCTCGATCCCCAAGGATTTCTACGAGGCGGCGCGGGTCGATGGCGCGTCCTGGCTCTATATCTGGGCCTTCATCGCCATGCCGCTCTCATGGCCGACCATTGCGACGTCCAGCCTGATGCTGTTCCTGTCCCAGTGGGATTCGTTCTTCTGGCCGGTCGTCGCGGCTAGCGATCCGAATTACGCGGTCGTGCAGGTCGCCATCGCCCGTAACATCAATTTCGAGGAGAACAACTGGGGCGGGCTCTTCGCCTCGACAAACCTTGCCATCATCATCGGCATGATCCCCTTCCTCCTGATGCAGCGCTTTTATGTGCGCAGCCTGATTTCCGGAGGCATCAAGTGACATTTGCGAACAAAGGCTTACCGTCATGGCGACCATGAGCGTGCGTGATCTGCGCAAATCCTTCGGATCGACGGAAATCCTGAAAGGCGTGAGCCTCGATGTGGCCGACGAGGAATTCGTGGCGCTCGTCGGCCCCTCCGGCTGCGGAAAATCGACGCTGTTGCGGCTGATCGCCGGGCTGGAAGAGGCGACGGCCGGCGCGATATCGATTGCTGGCCGGCCGGTCACGAAATTGCAGCCGAAACAGCGCGACGTCGCCATGGTGTTCCAGAACTACGCGCTCTATCCGCATCTCACGGTGCGGGCCAACATGGCCTTCTCGCTGCGGCTGCGCGGCGAGAACAAGGGGGATATCGACCGCAAGGTGACTGAGGCCGCCGAAATCCTCGGGCTTTCCGCTCTGCTCGACCGCTTTCCGGGCCAGCTTTCAGGCGGCCAGCGCCAGCGCGTTGCAACCGGACGCGCCATCGTGCGCGATCCCGCACTGTTCCTTTTCGACGAACCGCTGTCCAACCTCGATGCCAAGCTGCGCGTCCAGATGCGCACCGAGATCAAGGCGCTCCATATCCGTTTGAAAAGCACGATGATCTATGTGACGCACGACCAGATCGAGGCGATGACGATGGCGGACCGGATCGTCGTCATGCAGGCGGGCAGGATCGAGCAGGCCGGTGCGCCACTCGATCTCTACGACCGCCCCGCAAACGCCTTCGTGGCTGGCTTCCTCGGGTCGCCGGCGATGAACTTCCTCGAAGGCCGGATTTCCGGCGGCGCGGTGATCGCCACGGACGGAACCAGACTGCCTCTGCCGGATGACATGCCTGCGGCTGGGGAGGGCAGGGAGGTTCTCTGGGGCATCCGCCCGGAGAATATCGTTATCGCGCCGGAGGGCCTTGCCGCGCGGGTCGAGGTCGTGGAGCCGACCGGTCCCGACACGCAGCTTCTGCTGCGCCTTGCCGGCCAGCCCGTCACGGCCGTCTTTCATCAGCGCATGAGGCTGCGGCCGGGAGAGGTGCTGCATGTCATGCCGGAACCGGGAGCCATCAATCTGTTCGACAAGGCGAGCGGGGCACGGCTTTAATTACGCTCGCCGAGCCTCGAAAGCCGAGGCCGGCAAATCCTGCGCCATCTGCCGCATAGACAATTTGGAAACGTTTCGATATTTCCGTTTTCGAAGTCTTCGCGCAAGGAGGGATGGGCGAGCCATGGCGTCTCTGAAGGATGTGGCCACTCTCGCGGGCGTCGCAACCGGCACCGTTTCCCGATTTCTCAACAATCCGGAACAGGTGCATCGGAAAACCCGCGCCAAGGTTCAGCAGGCCATCGAGCAGTTGAACTATTCGCCCAATATGCTGGGCCGCAATCTCAGGCGCGGGCATACCGGCCTTGTCGTGGTCATCGTGCCGGCCGTCGGCGATCCTTTCTATGGCGAGGTCATTCGCGGCATTACGCGCGTCGGGGATCACCTTGGGCTTTCGATCCATATCCGCGAAGCGCGTGCTGCCGGTCCTGCACAATCGTCCGATGTGGGGGATTTTATCCTGTCGCGGCAGGCCGAGGGCATCATCCTGCTCGGCGGCCCGTCGTCCTATGATCTTTCCGAGGATTTCCTGAAGCGGACGGACCATCCGCCGATCGTCGTCGCAGCTGGTCGCGCGTCGGAAGAATATTCGAGCTTTGCCGGCGTACAGATCAACAATATCGAGGCATCCCGCCAACTGACCGCCTATCTGATCGGGCTCGGGCACGCGCGGATAGGCTATATACGCGGCGAGCCATGGTTCCGATCCGAAACGGATCGCGAAGCCGGCTACCGGCTGGCCATGCGTGAGGCGGGGCATCGCGTCGAGGAAAGCGCGGTCACCAACGGAAACCTGACCATCCAGGGGGCGCGGGAGGCGACGCGCCGGCTATTGCATGTCCGGCCGCGCCTGACGGCCATCGTCTGCGCCAATGACGAGATGGCGCTCGGCACAATGGCCGAGATCCGCGCCAGCGGACTGGACATACCGGGCGACATTTCCGTCGCCGGTTTCGACAATATCCGTTACTCGGAGATCGCCACGCCGCCGCTAACGACCATCGAACAGCCGGCGCAGCTTCTCGGTGAGCGAAGCCTCTACCGGCTGGCCGCCGCGATGCGCGATCCGAGCTCCGAAAATGGAATCGATTTCGTCAATCATCGTCTGATCGTGCGAGAGTCAACTGGCGTTGCGCCTGCCCGAAATACCGACAGGTAGCGACCGAAGCGCCGGGCTGCCGCACTTATCGAGAAATGTCATCAGCGGAAACGCGCCAAAACAGGCTCCGGCCTAATTTCTAACCCGGGCGCCACTTGACACAATAATTAGGCAAAATTATAAATTTGGAAACGGTTCAAAAAATCGATGTTGATGGGTGGACGGCTTGGTCCTCGCCAATCGGCTGTTCCGCAGGGCTTGAAATGGCTGCCATTTCCATTCGAAACATCGAAAAATCCTTCGGCAAGTCGGCCATACTCAAAGGCCCGTCGCTGGATGTCGCGGATGGCGAGTTCGTCGTGCTTCTCGGCCCGTCCGGCTGCGGAAAGACGACCCTTTTGCGGATGATCGCTGGTCTGGAATTCCCCGATGCCGGCTCTTTCGTCATCGATGGCGTGGACCGGACCTTCGCGCCGCCGGCATCGCGTAATCTCGCCATGGTGTTCCAGTCCTATGCGCTCTATCCGCATATGACGGTCGAGCAGAACATTGCGTTTCCGCTGACCTTTACGGGGATGCCGAAGCAGGAGATCGCGGCGAAGGTTCGCGAGGCTGCCATGTCGCTCGGCCTCTGCGATCTGCTCCAGCGCCCGCCCAAGGAACTGTCCGGCGGCCAGCGGCAGCGAGTCGCCATGGGCCGCGCACTCGTGCGCCAGCCCGTTGCCTTCCTGTTCGACGAGCCGCTGTCCAATCTCGATGCCAAGCTGCGCGTGCAGATGCGCACCGAAATCAAGGCGCTTCACCAGCGGCTTGGCACGACGATGATCTACGTCACCCACGACCAGATCGAGGCGACGACGATGGCCAACCGCATCGTGGTGATGCGGGCAGGTTCGATCGAGCAGATCGGTGCGCCGCTGCAGGTTTATGACCGGCCGGTGAACCGTTTTGTTGCAAGCTTCATAGGTTCGCCGGGTATGAATTTCCTGCCCGGACGCCTTGCCGATGGCGGTGCGCACTTCCTCTCCGGTGACGTCTCATTGGCGCTGGCGGCGGCTCGCCCCGATCTCGACGGCCGGGCCGTGACGCTCGGCATCCGGCCGGAACATATCTCGCTGTCTGCTGACGGCGTGCCGGCATCGGTCCATGTGGTCGAGCCGACCGGATACGAGACGATTGCTGTTCTCAAAGTCGCCGGAACTGAAATGACCATGCTAGCGCCGGAGCGCCTCGCTCTGCGTCCGCAGCAGCGCGTCTCGCTGACATTGCGCCGAGACTGCGTGCATTTCTTCGACGCCGACGGCGACGAAAAGCGTCTGGAGGGTCTGGCGCTCGCCGAATGAAACCGGCCGAAGACCCGCACGAAGACGGGAAGGCCATGTCACAACAAAGGGGTTCTCACATGTTCAGCATTCGCAATTCGATCCGTGCGCTTGGCGGGGCTCTGGTCTGTGCCTCGGCGCTGTCTTTCTCCATGCCGGCCTCGGCGGAAACGACGCTTCGCGTCTTTGGTCCGTCGTCGCTCGATCAGCTCGCCTCTCGCCTCCCGCCGGAAGAACAGCAGAAGATCCAGAAGGCCGTCATCGCCGGCTTCATCAAGGCCAATCCGGATGTGATATCGGTCGTGTGGGATGCGCAGGGTCCGCAGTCCGGCGCTCTGCAGCGGATGATGACGGCCAAGCTGGGCGGCGAGGAGATCGATCTCATCAGCTGCACCGCCAACCTCACCAATGGCGCCTATGTCCGCCGCGGCCTCTTGAAGCCGATCACCACCGAGATCGCGCCGATCAAAGACCGCTTCGATGCCGCGGGCATCGGCGCCTATACGGTCGATGGCCAGATTTACGGTGCGCCGGTCTCGGTCATGTCGACCTCTGCCTTCTATTACAATGTCAATCTCTTTACGAAGCTCGGCATCACGCCGCCGAAGACCTATGCGGAGATGATGGAGGCTTCGAAGAAGATTTCGGCGGCTGGCGTCATTCCCGTTCTGCATCAGGGTTCCAACGCGCTTCTGTGGCCGATGTGGTTTTTCGAGACGCTGGCCCAGACCAGCGGCGACGTGATCGGCAAGACCTCGACCAATCTCGCCGGCAAGACGAAGTTCAATGATCCGGCGGAAGTTCAGGCCTTCGCGCTCATCAAGAAATGGGTCGATGACGGCGTACTGAGCAAGGATTCGCTCTCGGTCGATCAGGACGGGATGCGCGCCGCCTTCGCCAGCGGCAAGAGCGCCATGTACTACGGCGGCACCTGGGAGCTTCCCTCACTGGTCCAGAACGTCAAGAATTTCAAATGGGGCGTCTTCGCCTTCCCCAAAATGGAAGGAACGCCGGGCGAGCCGCGCCATGGCGGCGGCGCTTCGCGCGGGCTCTGCATCTCGGCCGATATTCCGGCTGCGAAGATGGATGCCGCCATGCGCTTCATCAAATACGTGACCGAACCGGATGTCGCCAAATCCTATCTCGAAAACGAGGCGCCGGTCGGCTCGTCGATCAAGGGCGTGCCGGTCGTCGAGGCCGATTATGCCAAGCAGCTACGCGCCGATGTCTTCCCGGAAACCGTCAAGTTTCTCGACTGGATCTGGCCGACCGAAATCACCGTCGCGACCGCATCCGCCGTTGCCGGCGTGGTCGGCGGAACCATGACGCCGCAGGCCGCGGCCGATTCCATCCAGCAGGTCTTCGACGGTCTCGTCGCCGACGGAAAATGGACAATCAAGTAAGGGCATTGCAATGAAGACGCCAAAACCCCAGCGGTTCACTGTCGGCTATCACATGAACAGCTGGGATTTTGCGGGCCTGCCCATGCGGCCCGCACTGGAATTCCTCGCCGAGACCGGGTTTTCCTGGTTCGAGATCCTTTCAAAGCTCAGCGTCCACGACCAGTTCTCGCGTCGGTTCGTGGATCTCGGCGACCGTCCCCATGCCACGGTGACGACCGACACCGACCTCTTCCGGCGCTATGCGACGCTGTCGCAGGCGCAGCGCGATCTGCCGATCCGGCTGTCGTCGCTCTATGTCAGCCTCGAATACATCAACTCGAAGGCATGGCCGGTCGAGATCGAAGTCGTCGAGACCCTGCTGCGCGTGCTGAAGGGTTTCGATGCGCCGATCTTCGTGCTCGGCGGCGGCAAGCCCGACCGTCCGGGCCGCGAGCATACCGATCAGGATTACCGCGATTTCGCCCGTTCGCTCGAGGAGATCGGCCGGCGCAGCAACGATCTCGGCATCAAGACGGTCTACCATCCGCATCTCGACAATTTCATCGAGCGCCGCGACCAGCTCGACCGGTTCATGGATGTAGTCGATATGGATCTCGTTGGCCTCTGCATCGACCCGGCGCATCTGGCACAGACCCATTCCGATCCGGTCGATGCGACGCGGACCTATATGTCGGCGATCCGCTACATGCATTTCAAGGATACTCATGTGACGCCGGGCAAGACGCGCGGCGACCGTTACAAGGATTTCTGCGAGCTTGGGCAGGGCGTGGTCGATCTGCCGGCGCTGGCCGACGTTCTGCTCGAAGCCGAGTATGACGGGATCGCGATCATCGAGCTCGACATGGGCGAAAAACCACCCGAACAGAGCGCGCTGGAAAGCGTCGCATATCTCCGCGAAGTCATGAAGCTCGACCTGAAGCCCGCGGCGAGCGCCACGCCATGATAAAGACCGCATCACGAAAGAGGCCGCAAGGCAGCATTGCGGATGCGGGCTTTGGCCTGCTCCTGTGCCTGCCGGCCATCGTGCTGCTCGGCCTTTTCGTGGTGTGGCCCTTCGCCTACGGTTTCTGGATCAGCCTGCACGCGTGGGATGGTTTCAGCAAAATGACTTGGAACGGCGGCGCGAATTACCTGCGCCTGTTCCGCGACCGCATTTTCCTGATCGCGATCGAGAACAATGTCATCTTCCTCGTGCTGACGCTGGTGCTGAAGAACGTTCTCGGCATCGCCCTGGCATTGCTACTAAACGGCGTGGCGCGCGGCCGCGCCTTCGTACGGGCCGTCACCTTCATTCCGGTGACCATGTCATTTGTGGCGGTCGGTCTTTTGTGGTCGTGGGTCTACAATCCCGTCTTCGGCCTGCTCAACGAAGGGCTCGATGTCTTCGGCCTCGGTGCGCTGAAACGCTCCTGGCTGGGCGATGCGAATATCGCCATCTATTCCATCGTTGCCGTAGAGGTCTGGAAATGGGTGGGCTTCCATGCCGTGCTCTATCTGGCCGGCCTCCAGACCATCCCGGCCGATTACCTCGAGGCGGCGAAGCTCGACGGCGCCAATGCATGGCACAGGCTGGTCAGGATCACGCTGCCGCTTTTGTCGCCGATCATCTTCATCAACGTCATCCTCGGCGTCTCGGGTGCCTTCGTGCGCAACTTCGATATCGTCTATGTGCTGACCAAGGGCGGCCCGAACCACTCGACCGAGGTCGTGCTGACGGCGATGATAGCGGAAGCCTTCCAGAACACCTCCATGGGATATGCGGCAGCGATGGGCTATGCGCTGTTCCTGATCGTCGGGCTGGTCAGTATCGGGCTCATCGCCCTGATGCGGGCAAGGAGGGTCGCGCTATGAAGGCTCACGCGACTCCGTCCGCCAATAGCCAGATGAGCGGCCAGACGGGCGTGCTTGCCCGCTTCGGTATCTATATTGCGCTGGGTGTCGCGGTCATCCAGACCGTCTACCCGCTGCTCTGGGTTCTTTTCGGGTCGCTGAAGGACAATCAGCAGCTCTTCGCAAACCCCTGGGGCCTGCCGACCAGCCTGTATTTCGAGAATTACGTTCAGGCCTGGAAGATCGCCGGCCTCGGCACGCGGCTGATGAACAGCATCATCGTGACGGTCGCGGCGCTGACAACCATCGTTCTGGTGTCCACGCCTTGTGCCTATGCCGTTGCCCGGCTGAAATTCCCCGGCCGCAACGCACTCCTTCTGCTGATTGTCGCGGCCATGCTGGTGCCGCCGCAGATCACGGCGATCCCGCTGTTCATCACCGCCCGCGACATGGGTCTGATCAATTCGCGGATCGGTGTGGCCATCATTATGGCCGCGACAAGCATTCCGCTTTCGGTCTTCATCCTGCGCTCGTTCTTCCTCGGCCTGCCGGCCGAACTGGAGGACGCGGCTAGAATGGATGGCGCCGGGCGTTTCGCCATCCTGTTCCGGGTCATGCTGCCGCTGGCGCGGCCGGGCATCGCTCTCGTCGTCATCTACCAGTTCATCGATGTCTGGAACGAGTTCTTCCTGGCCTTCTTGCTGTTGCGGCGGCCGGAGGTGCAGACCATCCCCATGGGCCTTGTCGCCTTCTTCCAGGAATTCGATTCGCTCTGGACGCTCTATTTCGCAGCCCTCGTCATCACGACGCTGCCGGTCATCATCGTCTTTCTTCTCATGCAACGACATTTCATCAGCGGCCTCACGGCCGGTGCAGTCAAAGGTTAGTCTCCCATGCCCATTCGCGTCGGCCTCGTCGGCTGCGGCAAGATTGCCCAGCTCATGCATCTTCCGTTCCTTGAGGAACTCGAGGATTTCACGATCGAGCATGTCTGCGACGTCTCGCCGGGAACGCTGGCGCATGTGGCCGATCGCTATCATGTGGCAAAGAGAACGACCGATTTCCAAACGCTCGTCGCCGATCCCGATTTGGATGCGATCCTCGTCTGCACCTATGACCATGGCGAAGTGGTGCGCGCCGCGCTTCTCGCCGGCAAGCATGTTCTGGTGGAAAAGCCGCTCGCCTTCACCGTGGAAGAGGCGGAGGAACTCGTCGCGCTGGCCACTGAGCGCAATCTCGTCGCCATGATCGGCTATATGAAGAACTACGATCCGGGCTTCGAATACGGCGCCGAGCTGATCAGGAAGATCGGCAAGCCGAAGTCGATCACGGTGCATGACTTCGCCGGCCGGTTCGACAAGGCGGGCTCGCTCTACAGCTGGGCCAAGGTGGACGATGTCCCGGCCGAGGTGTTCAAGGCGGGCGAGCAATCCCGTCTCGCGGCGGTCGAGGCGTCGCTTGGCGATCATGCGGGACTTGCCGATCTCTACATGAAGCTGTTGATGCTCGGATCGCACGATCTCGCGGCGATGCGTTCGCTGTTCGGCAATCCGCTCGGCGTTTCCTATGCGCGGCAGGTCGGTGACGGTCAGGTGACGGCGGTTCTCGATTTTCCGGATGGCGTGCCATGCGTGGTGGAGATCGGCATTGGAGCGAAATACGAATGGTGGGACCAGTGGATCGCCGTCTACGGCCATACCGACATGGTGCGCATCGAATTCTCGCATCCCTATGTGCGTTATGCGCCGACGGTGGTCATCGCCAAGGAAGCGGCCGGCGATGCGCCCTGCGAGAAGATCATCCCCGTTTCCAACGACGAGGCCTTCCGCCGCGAATGGCTGCATTTCGCCGATTGCATTCGCAACGGAATTGCGCCGCGCACACCGATTGCCGAAGGTCTCGAAGACCTGAAGCTCGCCCGCAGCATCATCGAGACTATCACGCTGACTGCGTAAGGAGAGAGCCATGGTGGAGAAGCTGGCGATCGATCCGGAGCGGATGATCGGCCGCATCAGGCAATTGGGCCAGATCGGCCGCGACGACCGCGGCAGGCTTTGCCGTCTGGCCGGCTCTCCGCAAGACAAGCTCGGCCGGGATCAGCTCGTTGCGTGGATGCGGGAGGCGGGGCTTCTCGTGGAGATCGACCAGCTCGGCAATATCTTCGGCATCCTGCAAGGGGAGGGGCAGGACTACCGGTGGGATGCCCTGATGCTCGGGTCGCATATCGATACGGTGATCGACGCCGGGATCTATGACGGATGCTATGGCGTTCTTGCCGCGCTGGAGGTCGTACAAAGCATCCGCGAGAGCGGCTTTCATCGGCAGCGGCCGGTTATCGTGGCTGCCTTTACCAACGAGGAAGGCGTCCGCTTCCAGCCCAACATGATGGGGTCTCTGGTCCATGCCGGCGGCCTTATATTGGAAACCGCACTCGCCGCACCGGACCGCGATGGTCTGTCGCTCGGGGAGAGCCTGACGGCGATCGGCTATGCGGGCGAGATGCCAGTCGGTACGATACGGCCCGCCGCCTATGTCGAACTGCATGTCGAGCAAGGCCCGATCCTTGCCCATGAGGGTGTTTCCATCGGTTCGGTCGACCGTCTTCAGGGAATTTCCTGGCAGCGCATCACCGTTCACGGCGATGCCAACCATGCCGGCACGACGCCGATGGGCCTGCGCCGCAACGCGGGACATGCGGCGACTAGGTGTTTGATCCCGGACTTTAATGGTGCAATTTTCTCACATGAATGGAGGGAAGAGCTATGGGTCAGGTTCTTCACGGGAGCGCCACGACGACAGAGGCAATCCGTCGAGCGATACAACATAGTCAAGAGAGCCTGAGATCGCTTGCCAAGCGTTACGGCATAAATCAGAAGACCGTTGCCAAATGGAAGAAGCGCACCTCAGTCGCTGATCTGCCGACTGGTCCAAGCGAACCGAAGTCCACAGTTCTGTCCGGTGAAGACGAGGCGATTATCGTTGCTTTTCGTCGACACACCGGCATCGAAACTGAGCGTCTCGCCCGCTTCAAGCCGGTGATCTTCGACGAGCGCATCGCCGCCGAGATCGACGCTTCGGCAATCTCGCGGGTTTCAGCGCGCGGCGCATGGTGTCCGGCGCCGGTCATGACGCCCAGATGATGGCGCGCATATGCCCGGCCGCGATGATCTTCGTTCCCAGCGCCAGGGGCATCAGCCATAGTCCCGACGAATGGACGGCGGATGAGGATTTGGGCAAGGGGGCCTCGTTCTGGGCGACGTGGCGGGCGTCCTGATGTCAGCATCGAAATCCTGACAGCTGAGCTAGATACTCGCGACGACGGTTCGAATCCGCTCAAGATCAATGCGCCCGGCTATATGCCGGGCACGAATTTCTTAGAATGGATGTTTGCTATCCGCGTAAAATGCGCGGTTGAACGGCGTGTCGAACGTATACGTGACATAGCGCGGCGTCTGCGTATTTGCTTTTTTCGCCAAGGCATTTAGGGCGTCCGCGCTTGTATCGCCCCACTTGCCGGTGTCGAGCCGGTCGACCATGGCCTGGATTGCGGCTTCGGCTTCGGAAACCTCGGTCTTGCAATGGCCCGATGCCTGCAGGAAGGCGCGGCGATAGAGGTCCTCGTGGCCCTGCTTCTTCACCGCGACGGCGTAACCTTCGGAGAGATGCGGTGGCAGCAGCGCGTCACCGAGCCCGTGAATATGGAGAAGCGGTACCTTGATATCGCCGCCGATCAGCCGACCGGGTTTTAGCCAATAGTTGACGCCGTCCTTCGACCCTTCGACCCGCGGCTGGGCGTTGATCTTGTCGAGATCCTTTTCGATCGCATCTTTGCCACCGAGGCCTGCCTTTTCATAAAGCTCGCCGATGATCTTCTTTTGCTCGGCATCGGCACCGTTTTCATAAAAGGCTTTATAGTCGATGCCGGAGTTCCAGGAGGCGAGACCGGCAGGATTGTCGTAGAGCTGGCGGCGCTTCACCGAATTGGCAAGCCCGTCGCTGGCCGACTTCACCATCGCCTTTTCGAGCGCGGCGAGATCGTCCGAAGCGGGTTTCGGCGGCGTATCCTCGATCGAACCCCAGGTCGGCCACTGCGATACCGCGACGGCAAGCGCGATACGGGCTCGGCCCTCCGGCGTTGCCTGCGCCTTATCCATCACCGCTTTCCAGGCATCATAGGCTGCTGGGAGTGCCGAATTCGGGACCGGCGCAACCATCAGATCTGAGCCGGGTGCCAGAAGGGCTTTGAGCGCAAATGGCAGATCGAGCCAGGTATTGGCAACCGCCATGCCGCCGGTGCCGCGGGCATTGAACGCGACGGCGCCATTGATCTTGTCAGGATGCTTCTCCGCCATGGCAAGCGTCACATAACCGCCGCCGGAGCAACCATACTGGATCACATGTTTGGCCTGGCCGAATTTCTGGGCAAATAGATCGATGACGGCGGCCTGGGCATCGAGTTCCGTCAGCGGATCGTGTTTCGTCATGCGCTCGGGATGGCGGCCGGTGCCGATATAGGCGTATCCCTTGGCGAGCAGATCGACGGGGATCGGGTCCTTCAGATTGGTGACCGCATCGAGATCGCTGATAACAATGCCGTTCCAGTTTTCGGGCATGGAAATCTGATAGGGGAAGCCGGAGGGCAGTATTCCCTCCTCGTGTTTGGCGTCGGCGGCTATCGCCGTCGAGCCCATAAGAGCACCGCCGAGCGTAAGGGCAGCAAGTGTGAAGGCGATAGGCGAAGTTCGAGATCCGAGCATTGTCTCCTCCTGAAATCCGGATGTTGAACTGATGTGCCCAGCGGATAACGAGCCGGGCAGGTATTGGGGAAGTCGCTATCTATTGCCTTTCTCCATCGAAAGTTCCCAGTGGTGCGGCACCGAGGTAACAAGATCCTTGAGGGTCTTTGGATCGACACTGTCCGGAACGGCCTTTTGGCCAAGCACGGCGGCCGTGGCGAAAGCGACCATGCGCTGGCCGGCATAAGCCATGTTGTCAGGGTTTTGTGTCTGCAAAATATGCGGGCCAAGGAAGACGGAAATGTCCTTCAAGCCTTTCGCCCGCTGATAAGTGGCAAGCGATCCTTCGAGCCCTTCGACATAGTCCCAGGTGCCCTTGACGATCTGCAGCGCCGGCCATTTGTCGACATTGGCGAAAACGCCGGAATCGACGTAGTAGGTCGTGTTGAATTCGACGCGCAGGGCGCCTTCGACTGCATCATGACCGGCGAGGCGGTAACCGAGACCCGCGGAATTTGGGCCGTAAAGGATGGCGCCCCTTATGTTGCCAAGTCCTCTTTTCGGTTTGCATTCCGGCGATGCAAGGTCGTAGTTGCAATCCTCGACAAAATTCTTGTGCATGAACCACTGGGTCGCGTAGGAGCCGCGCGAATAACCACCGATGATCACCGGCACCTCACGCGCCGACTGACCATCGAGCAGCAGCTTCGAGGCGTCCTTGCCGGTGACCAGCTTGCCGTCGGGACCAAGAATCCGCAGGCCGTCGCCGCTATCCATCTGTTCGAGTTCGCGGAACATGTCATTGGCCTGTTCCGCTGTGTTGAACCCGTTGCGCCCCCCGGAAATGCCATTGCCGCGCCGATCGGTGATGAGGACATCGAAGCCGGCTGCGTTGAGGTCGCTCAGGAAACCACGCCAGTGACGCATGCCCGGTTCTTCGGTGAGATTGTCACTCTTTGCTGGCGTGTATTTCCCCTCCTCGATGGTGAAAGGGGGCGAGGCCGGGTCGTCAATGGCAGTAAGCTCGCCGCCGCCGCCATTGTTCATGATGATGAGCGCGCGTTTCCTGGGACCTGCCCCGGCAGCGATACCAGTGCCTTTAATGTACCAACCACGCAGTTTGATATCGCCGGAAAGCTTCAGGTGCTCCCTCTCGTAACTGTCCCGCGGCACGGTGAACTCCACCACATAGGCGTTCGCGTCGGCCTTGGCGATTGCCTCGGAATATTTGTTCTGACCGAAATAAGCTGGTCGGCGGATCTTTGAGAGGTCCACTTCACCGTCAAACTCAATCACGCCGTCCTTGTCCACTGTACCGGTGTCGCGTGGTTCGAACCTGGCGAACCCTTTCGCCGCGGTAAGCGTCTTTTCCCGGCACTCCGCATCCATCTTGCACTGAGCCCATTTGGCTCGCACCCGGGCATCGGAAAATTCATCTATGTAGAACTTCGCGGCGGAACTGCCTTCAGGCACAAGCTGATTGGTCGGCGTGAAAGGAATACAAACCTCCTTTTCTCCCCATTTTGCCTTGTAGCCGGGCAGGTCGCCGTTGCGATCGACATTGATATGCAGGGTGCAGTCGGGCGCGGGCGTCCCTTCGTTCACAATCGGCTTCGCGTCCGCGTCCGCGTTAGCCTCCATCGGCAAGAGCGCGAGGCTGGCTACGGTGAGGGCAATGGTCCGGTTCATGGCGTTCCTCCATCATGAGATTCTTGGCTTGGCATTGACTGGGCGTCAGATGCGCCACGCAGTTGTCAAACCCTCTGAACGTAGAGGGTTCGGAAATGCTCAAGTGAAAGGGTTAGAGGTGGCAGAGCTGCGCGGCTTTGGCCTTGGCCGCATCATCGGCCTTTTCGACGGGCAGGAAATCGACCTTGCCGGCGAGCTTGACCAGGCGAGCTGCATCGTCGGGCAGGAGCATGCGATCCTTGATCTCGCGGTCGGCGAGATCCTGCACGAGGCACTGATAGCCTTTCGCCGTGCCATACCGTTCTTCCAGCGAAGGCCGCGGGTCGCCGGCCGCCTCACGCTCCTTCTTCGTTTCGGAAAACGGTACGTAACCGGCCGTCAGGCCGCCGCCGCAGGGCTGGCCCTTGAAGAAACCGGACTTGGTGGCGTTCCAACCCGTGTAGGTGCCGAGCGGCGCTTGATGCAGGATGGATGGGAGTCCCGACTTTTCATTGCCGTCCGCATCGACTTTAGGCATGAAAGGCGGAATGGTCTGCCTGATCTTCGGCGGCTGATTGATGAGCACGCCAGAAAAATCATTATAATTAAGCTCCGGGCCGAAGTCATAGTCCATCAGGCCGACCGCCAAGCCATCGGGCATCAGGCTGCCGGGGATTTTCGGATAGCCCATGGCTTCCGCCGTGTTGGCGGCAAGATCGCCGGATGACAGTTTCGGATAGGAGCTTGGCGGCGGTTCGGTTCCCTTCACCACCCAATCGACAAGAGCCACGGACAGGGCGCGCATCTGCTCGATCTCGGAATTCGGGTTTTCCGAAAGGACGCAGGACTTGCTGCCCGGGCCGGCGAGCTTGAACGTGGTTGTTTCGGCGCCGCCGTGGGTGTTGCCGGGGAAATAGTAACGGCGGACATTCTCCGGCAGCGGTAGATCGGCCTTGCCTTCCGTTCCCGTAAGCGCGATCGAAAAGAGCCGCGCGTTGAATTCTGCCGCCCCGAACGTCTCGAAAATCTTCGGGCAGGTCTCGCTCGCGGTGCAGCGGGTAAGGAGACCTTGGGCCTTGCGGCCGCGGACCTTGTCTTCGTAATCATTCCACCACAAGACGCCCTCGCCACCCGGCTCATAGAGCGTACCGGAGCCGCTCGGAACGCCGAACCGGACATTGATCGTTGTCAGGCGGCCAGCGATATGCGGGTTGGCGCCATCAAAGACTATGCGGTGTTTTTCGTCCTCGTTGAAGCCGAGCAGCAGAAAGGTCTTCAGCGTATTGCCGGATTGCGAGACGCCTTTGATGATCGAATGGTTGATCTTGCCGGCGATGGGGTTGGCCTTGTCGTCACTGTAGCGGAAATAGGAGGCGAGATCGCGCATGCCGGCAAGCCCGAGACCCAGGACGAGCGGATCCTTGGCATCGTAAACGATCTCATAAAGAAATGCCGGATCGAAGCCGCCTTTGACGCAGAGCTTTCGCGGGTCAGGTTTGCCGGGAAATTCTGTCGTGGTGCAATCCGCAAAGGCCCAGTCGGTCGCCGCAACCTGTTCCACCGGCCCGAGTTCGCCGCTGCGCTTTTCCGCGCTCTTCTTGATCAGCTTTGCCTTAGTGGTATCGAGCGACGCCGCATCATAAGGGATCGCACGGCCAAGAAGGGCAAGCGGAGCGGTGTTCGTGCCGGGTTTCGGGTCGACGATACGGGCAAGCACCTTGCCGGTGATTGGGCTGCCGTCCGCGTTGCGTGCTACCGGAACTTTGGCGGTGTAATTTGTTGCGGTAGGGGCAATGTCGCCCTGCCAGCCGCTCAAAAGCTGCACGTGACCGTAAGGATTGGCGGTCACTGTGCCGGTGCTGCGGTTGACGATATCGTACCAAAGGACGCCACTTGCCTTGTCCATCTCCTTGGGTTTGGCGAGTGTGAATTTCGTCTCGTATTCGACGAGACCCTCGGGAGTGCGCGGCGCGTTCTGGATATCGGTGATGAGGGCGTTAAGTGGATCCTTGGGATCAACCGCGCCGAACGCACGGCCGGTGATCAGCTCATAGGCGCCGACTTCGTTTCCCTGATCCAGATCGTTTGAAACGGCAAGCGTGCTGTCGATCTCGATGCGCTTGATTTCAGCAGATGCAGGCATGTGTCCCGCAAAGAGGGTGGTTGTGCCTGCCAGAAATAATGTCGGCAAAAATCCACGCCGGGCGACGCGCGGTCGCCCACGAAAGCTCCATGTCATTGATTTCCTCCTTAGCGCCTTTCTCCTCTGACGCTAAAAAAGCAAGCTAGGAGTGTTACCTGACGTAAACCTGACATCTTTCACGTATTCGAAGCCGCTCCAGTGCATAATTTGAGTAGACGGTTCGAGCTCCATCAAGAGCGAGGGCCACCACTAAGGCATGGATCACGCATCTAGGTTGCCGCGGCGCCTTTTCGACCATAGGGCCACCAACCTTGCTGTAAGGGCTGCTGATCTTATTAAAGGTTGGATGACCTTGACCGGCGCGTTCCTTCTGCGCCGGTCAAGGTGCGTCTTTGGGTCAGGCTAGACCCACGCAGGCAGGCGAGGCGAGGGCAGAGACGGTCACCACATCCGGCCGGCATGCGGGCTCGATTTCACCTTCCAGAATGGCCTTTGCCCTCTCGAGAAACAGCGGTGCCGCCCGGGAAACCGAGCCTGCCAGAACGATACTGCGAGGGTTAAAGAGCCGCGACAATGTCAGGAGATAAGCGCCGAATTGGTCTGCGATGATCGCAAAGGTCTTCAAAGCGAACTCGTCGCCTGCCCATGCTGCGTCGGCAACATCTGAAGCGGACATAGCGCGACCGGCGAGCTTTTCATACAGACGTGCAACGCCCCGGCCTGACAAAAGGTGGTCGAGAATAAGGGTCTCGCCCACCTCAGGCACGTAGCGTTTCTCCAGGCACACCAGGCCGGCCCCGCCGGTATTGCCGCGCATCAACTGGCCATCGTGGTAGCCGATCCCGGCTCCTGAGCCCAGGTTGACCAAAAGAATGGGTGCAGCAGCCGGGCCAATCCCGAAGCGATATTCCCCCAGAACCATCGCGTGAACATCGCTTTCCACCTGTATATCGCGGTCAAACATCTGCTTGAGGCGTTCGGCGAGATCGACGTTGATACGCCCCCCGAGGAGCGAGCTCTGGGTCAGGCGGCCTTGATGGACAGGAGCATTCCAGCTCAAGCCGATCTTGTCGTCGCTGTCGCAGATGTTGTCGCCGAACAGGCTGAAGGCCCGCTCAAGAAAGCTCGGCTCGCCAGGACCAAGGCTGGCGGTTGCGACACTCTTGCGTGACAGGATTTCGCCGGCCTTTGTCATCCGGCAGATGTCGATCTTGGTGCCACCAAGATCGAATGCAATCGTAGTGGGCGCCACGATCTATTCCTCGATGTAGACGAACGGCGCGGGGTCGCTGTCGCCACTGAGAACAATCTTCCGGTAGGTGCCACCCTCCTGTTGAAGGTCCCAAAGATACTCGATCCTCAAGCTGCGCCGGTCTTTCGACAGCACTGAAACGCCATGGTAAGGCAACTTGTCTGCCGGCTCCGGCAAAGGCCGAACGCCAAGTCTTCCAGGTCGCGGTGAAACTGTCATGCCAAGCCCATCCGGCACATGTTTCTCCAGCAGCGATACGCGATCCCGGGCCTCCAGAAACCCGCGGTAGCCGAGGACGCCCTCTTCGGCGCGTGTCCGGATGGAGGCCCGCAGCGCCTCGCGGCTACTATCATCCAGATAGGCGCGTCTGATGTCATCGATGAAACATCCGCAACATAGATGTTATGAAAACGCACAGGCAACGCGTCGTGCAGCGCCGCAAGGGTCGCAGGATCCTTTGCATCTCGTCTGGAGCGCAATTCCTCCGTCACTTCATGCCAGGCCTGGGCAAATCCTGGAGTGTCGTCCGCCACCACATTCAGATCATGAAGCACCAGGTTGGAGCCTATGCCGAACCGTGTGACCAACGCCTGCAGTGAAGAGAATAGCCGTCGGCCCAGGGGCGCTCGATCCCGTTCAGGAGATGGACGGTCCTTCCGTAAACACGTGCACAAAGGCGCCCGACGCATAGACATCCGCAATCACACGGCCGAGTTCATTGAGCCGCTTCAAGGAGACCAGCTCACCGAAGTCTGCAGCCTTTCGGTCCGTTTTCAGCGGGACCGGCATCTTGAAAGGAAAGCCGAGGATGGTGAACTCGATCGGTCGCTGCTGGTCGATCAGCTTGGATAAGCGCGACAGCCAGTCGTCGGAGCGACTGGTAATGAACGAAGCCTCACCGAAAAGGACCTGCGGTGTCGTGAAAAGCGCAAGGATGCGCTCGGCAAGCGTGTCTCCCTCCGGCAATGACAGAGCCGATGCGAAGGGTTCTGCGAGAGACAATAACGCCTGTGCATCCATGCTGTCGGGACCAACGAAAGCGGTCGAGTTGTCGGTTCGATCCAAGTGCTTGAAGGGCGTGAACGGGAAGATATAGGGGCTGGTTTTGGTCTTCATGGGGAGGTCCAGTGGGGCAGGAAGAGTATGATCTGCGGGATCATCGACAGGGTGATGAGGAGAGCGATCAGGCTGGCGAGGAAGGGCGCGAGTTCTCGAAGGAAATCTCCAACCCGGCAGCCCGTAATCGAGCAGACGGTGAACATCACTATGCCGACCGGGGGCGTCAGCGTGCCGATGGTCAGATTGAGAGTGACGAGCACACCCATCTGCACCGGGTCGACCCCGAAGTGTTGCGCGATGCCAACCAGGACAGGAGCAGCCAGGATCATGATCGCAGCGCCCTCGACGAGCATGCCGAGCAGCAGAAGTGCAATGTTGAGCAAGAGCACGATGACGTACTTGTTGTCACTCACGGCCGAAAGGGCCGCGATTACATGAGCCGGAACACGCTCGATGGCGAACACGTAGGAGAAGGCCGGGATGCCCCTGCTGATTACGGCCCGCATAAGACCATCTACAACCGCTTCATCCGCTGGAGCCGACTTGGTGTGTTCAACCGCATTCTCGCGGAGCCGGCGGCCCAGGGCGGAGAGACGGACAATCTGATGATTGATGCGATCCATCTCAAAGCGCATCGCACCGCCGCCAGCCTGCTTAAGAGCGCCTAACAAAACCTGTTCAGCTTTCTGAAGCAGATGATGGTGGCGGCGAGGAGAAGGAAAGCGCGGTAGAGGTCTGCGTGGCGTTCGTATCTGACCCGGAAACGGAAGTACTGCCAACGCAGGTCTGCACGAGGTGCATTCCGGAACATACGGAACCGGCGCCGATCCTGCGAAGCCAGCTTCTGGGGTGGCGCATTACATGCCCATTGTGCGGAAACCAGTTCCGGGATGCCGACGGACGCGAAGTCCCTTCCCCTTTCCAGCAATATTGCGTTGCGGCTCTGCGCGGCGAAAAGCTGCTCGCCGATGAAGCCGAACGTGGCTTAAAGACCTGGGCATCACCAGCCGGAATTGTACGTCTGCTCCTCATGCGGACCGCGCGGCTATGAGGCGGCGCGATGATTGCGCGACGTTTGTGAAGGTCATCCGGCGCATCACGGCCGGCGCGGTGGCATACATGTTGGCCAGGCGGATGACCTGATCACTGCTCAGATGAAGATCAATCGCGCGCAACGCGAAGGCCTCCGGCAGGCAGTGCTGGAGCATGATCAGCGGTGGGACCGCGTAAAAGGCGGCGTGGCGACTGATCCAGGACGACAGAAGCTTGTCAGGGTAGGGCGGGAACACAACCGGCAACTGCCGGCGCGATGTATTCTCCGTCACGCGAATGCCGCCTCGGCGTCCAACTCTGGCTCCCAGTTCTCAAGATTGATCGGTGATGCCCTCCGTGATCTGTAGGATACGTCGCAGGGACTTCGGGGTAAGCACGGAGGACTTACGAAGTGGCGTATTGCGCAGGATAGACACTGCCAACATTTCAAACGGCTGCAGCGGCTTCTTGCATCTTACCGCATGCCCGCGCAGCCTCGCCGCTTTCCCAAGATACCAGAATCACGCCCATTGCGTATTTGCCGTCGATGAGAACATCGATTTTGCCAGGCCCTGCGAGCGGCATTGCGCCCGATAGAGCACCGGTTGTGATAATTTGACCCGTCGTCAGCGATCCATTCGGCCGCGTGCCATCATTGGCGTATGCAACCAGCCAATCCAGTGTATCGCCGGCCGGGTGGCGGGCCGGGCCGTCGTAAAGGAGGGCGTCAGCCTGTGTTACCTTCAGCGGAAGACCATTGATCTTATCGACAAGCGTTTTGGGAACCTCTGGCCCAAGGATATAACCGCGATTGCCGATCCGGTCTGCCAGGTAGAGCGGGAAGGAGAGCTTGCCGCTTTCCTGCACCGCCGTAGCAAGCAGCTCACAGCCGATACGGGCCTCCGATATCGCGTCGAGCACGTCGGAGCGCGCATATGTTTGGGCCTGCGGGGGGAGATCGCAACCAAGACGAACGGCAATTTCGACCTCGAACTTCATGCCAGGCAAGAAGGGCAGTCGGCTATCTGTGATGGATTTTCGTAAGGGATGAAGGGGCGCGATGACCGGCTGTTTATCCGGAGTCATCGCCACTTTCCAAGCTTCTTTGCCGGAGCCTTCCAACCGGGCGAGGGCACTCTGCGCGGCTATGGCTTGGGCCAGGCTGTTGGGCAGCGGGAAGCTCGCCGTCGGTGCCGCGCGGCCTGCCGACCGGAGCGTGAACAGGGTTTTCGCCAAAGTGTCCGCGTCGAACGCGGCGGATGGAAGTTCAGCCATTGGGGCCTCCGGAGATGGAAAACGACCGCACCGTCAGGCGCGCGCCAGCTTGAGGTGATCGGCGGCCGCGCGGTCCAGATGATTGAGGTCCGATGAGATCGTCGCGAACGTGTAACCTTCCGCCAGCCGCTTCGAGGCAAGCTCTCCCGCTCCAGTATGGATGCCGGCGGCGATGCCGGCTTTCCTCGCGGCTGCCGAGATCCGCGCAAGGGCGGCCTCGAATTCCGCAGCCCGGTCCGGGTCGGTGATCGTCCGCCCGCCGAGCGCAAGCATCAGGTCGCCGGGCCCGACGTAGATGCCGTCGACGCCCTCGACCGCGCAGATCTCTTCCAGATTGGCGAGGCCTTCCTCCGTCTCGATCATCACGATGCAGGCGACTTCCTCGTTCATCCGGGCGGTTTCCGGCCCGGAGCGGAGGCCGGCCCGCATCGGCCCGTAGGAACGCAGGCCTTCGCGCGGGAAACGGCACGCGCGGACGGCGGCCCTTGCCTGTTCGGCCGTATCAATCAGCGGCACGATGACGCCGCGTGCTCCCGCATCGAGCACCTGCCCGATGAGATCGACGCTGTTGGAGGCGACGCGCACCATGCCGGCGCAGTCGTTCTTGCCGAGCGCGGCACCCGCGTCGATGGCGATCAGGCCATTCAGGATCGCCTGGTAATCGAGGAAACCGTGCTGCGCGTCGAAGCAGACATAGTCATATCCATGGCGGGCGATGCGTTCCTGGACGGCGGGCACCGGAAGCTGTGTCCAGTAACCGACGATCCGTTCACGGTTGCGTAGTCTCGCTGCAAAGCTCATGCGGCTGCCTTTTCCTGACGGTTGGTTGCGAGGCGCGCGGCATAATCCAGCGCGGACAACATGTTGACATGGTTCGCCTTGCCCGTGCCGGCGATGTCGAAAGCCGTGCCGTGGTCGACGGAGGTGCGGTCGATCGGCAGGCCGAGCGAAACGTTCACGGCGCTGTCGAAGGCGACCAGCTTGATCGGGATGTGCCCCTGGTCGTGATACTGGGCGACGACGAGATCGAAAGCGCCCTGATAGGCCCGGTGATAGACCGTGTCGGCCGAGATCGGGCCAACCGCATTGATGCCTGCGGCGCGGGCGGCCTCGACGCCGGGGCGGATGAACTCGTCGTCTTCCGTCCCGAACAGCCCGTTTTCCCCGCAATGGGGATTGATGCCGGCGACCGCGATGCGCGGGTCTTCGTAGCCCATCCGCTTCAGATGCTCGTAGCCGGTGCGGATCGTCGCCAGGATGCGTTCCGGCTTGGCCCGCTCGATGGCGGTACGGAGCGAGACATGGGTCGAGACGTGGATCACCTTCAGCCGTTCGGAGGCAAGCAGCATCCAGGAGGATTTCGAACCGGTCAGCGCGGCGAGCATTCCGGTATGGCCATCATAATGATGCCCGGCGGAATTCAGCGCTTCCTTGTTGATCGGCGCGGTCACGATGCCGGCGGCTTCCCCGGACTGGGCCATGCGCACGGCCGCCTCGATATAACGGAAGCTTGCCTCCCCGCATTGCGGAGAAAGGATGCCGAAACGGCCGGGCAGGCCGTCGACGGGAACATGGCGAAGCGCAAGGCTGCCGCCTGCGCCGGGCGCGCCCTGCGCATGGAAGGCGAGGTCTGCGCCGCAGGCCTCGACCGCCCGCTTCATCGTGTCGACATCCCCGATCACGACGAAGCGTCTTCTTTCTTCGGGCGGAAGAGCGGCAATCGCTTTGACGATGACCTCGGCGCCGACGCCGGACGGGTCTCCCATCGTGATCGCGATTGGGGCGCGTGTCTTGTCCTGAGCCATGATGGTCCTCCTGTTGCCGTTCTTAATGCCAGCAGTTTTCCCAAGTTGTCAACTTTTATGGAAGGGAAAATCGCTTTGTGATTTTTTGAAAACAAGTTTGATTATGAAGGCTTTCACGACGATACGTTTCGCCCTAGAATAGAAACCATGTCGATTTCAATTTACATCTTTACCGATTACGGGGAGGGGCGGGCTTGCAGGTTCTCATCGTTGCCGACGATCTGACGGGCGCTCTGGATTCGGCCGTGGCTTTCGCCGTTCGCGGCATGCGCAGCTGCGTGCTCCGGCACCCCGCGGCGCTCGCAGCGTCCGATCTGTCGGACGTCGATGTCTGCGCCGTCAGCACGGGAACGCGTGACGGCCCCGAAGACGCCGCCCGCAGTGCGGTCGCGACGATCCTTGCGCATTTTGCCGGCGACCTGCCGGACCATGTCTTCAAGAAGGTGGATTCCCGTCTCAAGGGGCATGTGGGGCTGGAAACCGGAATGCTCGCCGAGGGGGCTGGCCGTACGCGCCTGCTCATCGCGCCCGCCATTCCCGAGATGGGGCGGCTGGTCGTCGGGGGGCGGGTCACGGGCATGGGAGTCGCAGACCCGATCGATGCCGGCGCCCGCTTTGAGGCTGCTGCCGGAGAGAAGCTGATCCCCGATATCGCCGGCGATGCGGATTTCGACATACCTCTGCGCCTCTGCGAGCCCGGCGCCACGCTCTATGTCGGCGCGCGGGGGCTTGCGGCGGCGCTGGCGCGCCGGTTGCGGCCGGTTGCCCACGCAAAGCGGAAGCCTCGCCTGTCACAGCCGGCGCTGTTCGCGATCGGCTCCCGCGATCCGATCACCGAGACGCAGGTTCGCAGGCTTTTCGATGCCTGCACCCCGGCATTCCTTCCCGCGGAGAACGGTCAATTCGAGGCCGCCGCCCGGCTCGGCGATGGGTTGACGGTCGCGAAACTGACCGCGGGAGCCCGCGATATCCAGGCCGACCTTGCCGGCGCGCACTTCGCCGACGGCCTTTCAGGCCTCATCCGGCAGGCGCCGCCGGCCACCTTGCTGGCCTGCGGAGGGGAGACGGCGGATGCCCTTCTGAAGCGCCTCGGAGCGGACCGGCTCGACATCATCGACGAGATACTTCCGGGCGTTCCACTTGCGCAGACTTTCGTTTGTGGAAAAAAGGCGGACATTATTACAAAATCAGGTGGCTTCGGCGATGCTGATACACTTGTCCATTTGGCTTGCGCCGTGGAACCGGTTGAGAGCGTTTCAATGGCCATTGAAGGCAGATCATGACGACGACTTCGCAGGAACGGGCAGCAAAACAGGAACGGGCGAAGAACCGCTCGTCCTTGAGCGACAGGATTTACCATCTTCTCTATAGCCGCATCGTCAACGGCGAATATCCGACCAATCAGAAGCTGCCGCCGGAACTGGCGCTGGCCGAGGAGTTCGGTGTTTCCCGTCCGGTTCTCAGAACCGCGCTCGAGCGGCTGAGGGACGAGGGGCTGCTGTATTCGAGGCAGGGCGCGGGCAGTTATGTGCGCAGGCCCCAGCAGGCCGTTCTCGGTTTCGCGAGGGTGGAAACGATCGCCGACATCCAGCGCTGCTACGAGTTCCGCATGACGATCGAGACCGACGCCGCCTATCATGCCGCGCTGCGCCACAATCAGGAGGCGCTTCGGGAGATCAAGGAAGCTCTGGATCTGCTCGACGCCGCAACCGGTTCGTTCAAGCATCGCGAGGATGCCGACTATGCCTTCCACATGGCGGTGGTTCGCGCGTCGAACAACCATTTCTACGAAACATCTCTGCGCGCCTTGCGGGAACATATCCAGGTCGGCATGAAGATGCACGGCCAGTCGCTGATGTCCGACGGACCGCGAGGCCTCGAAAAGGCTTATGCGGAACACAACTCGATCTATGAGGCCATCCGGGCGCATGACGCGGCAGGCGCCAAGAACGCCATGCTGCTTCACATCACCAATTCGCGCGACCGGCTTTTCGGCGGCGGGATGATCAACCTTGCCATGACGGTGAACCAGGACTCCGACTCGAATTGAGCCGAGGCGCTCCGCCGTTATGCCGGAGCGGCGTTCTCTGGCCGCACTCCTTGGCGATCAGAGCGGCCGGGGTAGCGGCACGCCCAATCGCTTCGCATGGGGAGCGAGCGATTCGATGATGCCCGCATGGAGAACGACGCCGCCTTCGAGCGCGCTTTGCTTGTGGGCCAGGGCGGCTTCGCCGGGCAGTCTCACTCGCGCAATGCCGGGGCGCGGCGGGTTGGCGTGGCAAGCATCCGCGAGCCAGCCCGTCTGCTTCAGGAAGGCGTCTTGGCCGCCGAAGGCTTCGGGGTCCCAGACCTGGACGGTAACGGCCGCATTCGTGCCTTTCGGCGCGTCGGCGCGGCCATAGCCGGCAAGCCCCTGCGTGAGGGCTTCCGCGAACAGCGCCATTCCATAACCTTTCTGGCCATGGTCCAGCCCGCCCGTCGGCAGCAGGGTGCCGCCCGCTTCAAGGACCTTCGGATCACGGGAAGGATTGCCCTCGGCGTCCATCAGCCACGCGACCTCATATTCCCGCCCTTCGCGGAACAGCCGCTGCGCCATGTTGACGGTGGTGATCGATGCGGAGATATCGATCAGGATCGGACCGTCCGGCGTCGGGATGCCGTGGGCGACGGGGTTGGGCGTATAGAGGCCCTTCAGTCCGCCGAACGGAGCCACCTGGGCGCCGGAAGGGGAGGAGGACGCGATGGAGACCATCATCCCCTTTTGAGTGGCGATCGGGAGATAGGCGGCGAGGGCGCCGATGTGGTGGCTGTTGCCGATCACCACCGTCGCCATGCCGAACCGGCCGGCGCGCTCGACGGCAAGCTTGACCGCCTCGGACGTCAGCCAGGCGCCCGGCAGGCGGTTGCCGTTCCAGCAGACGGACGGGCCGCGGTCGCTCACCGTTTCGAACGATCCGCTTTTCGTCATCACGCCGTCGGCGATGCCCTGCAGATACCAGCCGGCGAGAGCCAGGCCGTGGGTGGTGTGCCCCATTAGATCTGCCTCGACGAGATAGGTCGCGACGGACGCGGCCTTTTCCGTATCCAGCCCCGCCGCCGCAAACAGGGCTTCGGCGCAGACAAGAAGATCGGGAGCGGCGTAGCGGGGCGCGGTCATCGGTCGAAGACCTCCGGATTGAGGACGCGGGACGGGCGCTTGCCGGCGACGAAGTCCTTTATGTCGTCGATGACCATGCGGCCCATGTTTTCGAACGCCTCCAGGCTGTCGGCGCCGCTGTGCGGCGTGAACACGACGTTCTGCAGCTTGAAAAGCGGATGCGAGATATCCGGCGGCTCGGTGACGAAGGCGTCGATCGCCGCGCCGCGGAGCCTGCCTCCGGCGATCGCCGCGGCCAGCGCATCGTTGTCGACCACCTCGCCCCGCGCGAGATTGAGCAGGCAGGCCGTCGGCTTCATCAGGGCCAGCCGGTCCGCGTTGATCAGCGCCGCATTGCCGGTGCCGCCGAAGACATGCAGCGAGACGTAGTCGGAGCGCGCCAGCAAGGCATCCAGCTCCAGGAGCTCGATGCCGTGCTCGGCCATGAACGCCCTGTCGGGATAAAGATCGGAGGCGACGACAGTCATGCCGAGCCCGATCGCCTTGCGGGCCAGCAGTTTGCCGATATTGCCGAGGCCGACGATGCCCAGCACCTTGCCGGAGACCTCGACGCCCGGCCGGCGATCCCAGCCGCCGGAAACCACGCTCATGTGACCGTGGGGGATGTTGCGCGCGAGCGAGAACATCAGGCCGACAGCAAGCTCCGCCACGGCGTTCGAATTGGCCGCTGGCGTGTTGGTGACGGGAAGCCCCCGCGCCGTGCAGGCGGCAACGTCGACGCTGTCTATCCCGACGCCGTGCTTGAGAACCGCCCTCAGCTTCGGGGCGCTTGCGACGGTTGCGGCGGTGACGGGGATAAGGCCGGCGACGAGGAAATCGGCACGGTCGATATGCCGCGACAGGCCACCGTCGGGGAGCGTGTTGTCGACGCAGCGGATGATCTCCCAGCCGATCTCCTCAAGGAGGCCGGGCAGCCTGCCGTGACGCCCGAAGCCGGGGGACGTCGTCGCGACGACGACGCTCATGCCGCGGCTCCCGAGAGGAGGCCGTATTTCTTCAGGATGTCGGCGATCTTCCTGTCCTGCTCGGGGTCCGGCAGCAACGCCGGCTGGCGGCTGGCGCCGACCGAATTGTCCATGAGGTAGAGGGCGCGCTTGACCAGCGCCGGCGGATAGCCCAGCCCGTAAAGATCCTTGCGGAAGCCGCCGAAGATCTCCTGCTGGCGTTCGGCTTCGCCGATATCGCCGGCGTTGAAGGCCCTGCTGATCTTCGCCAGCACATCCGGCATGACGTTGCCCAGGCCGGAAATGCAGCCCTGGGCGCCGTTCTGGAACGACCAGAGCACAAGATGGTCCGGGCCGGAATAGACGCCGAAGCCATCGACCTCGCGCCCGATCGCCATATAGGCTTCCAGCGTGTCCTGAGCGCCGCCGGAATCCTTGATGCCGGCGATGTTGCCGTGCGCGGCGAGCTTGCGCGCCGTTTCGGGCTCGATGTGGTTCTGCGTCCTCGCCGGAATGTCATAGAGATAGACCGGCGTCTGCACAGCATCGGCGACCGAGGAGAAATGCCGGATCAGACCGTCCTGCGTGCAGGCGATGAAGAAGGGGGTGATGACGGCGATACCGTCGACGCCGATCCTGTCGAATTCCCTGGCGAGCAGGGTCGTCTCGAACGTGGCCGGCATGCCGGCGTTGACGATGACCTTCGTGCGGCCGCCGACCTCGTCGACCACCTCTTCCGTCAGCCTGACCTTTTCCTCGAAGGTGAGGGCGGAGAAATCGCCATTGGTGCCGGCGCACATGATGTTGTTTCCCGCGGCGACCTGACGGCGGACCTGCGCGCGGGTCGCCTCGAAATTGATCGTTTCGTCATCGTTGAAGCAGGTGACGAGAGCGACGAAGGTTTCACTGTGAGCCATTGGGCCTCCCGATATCTTTCGAATGCGCCGCCGCCGGCATCCGCCGGCCGCATCCTTGCGATGGTTTCCGTTCCTTCACAGGAGAGACGATCGGGGCGGGGCGGAAATCGGCGATGCGGGGCATGCCCTCTTTCCCGAAATACCGACCCGCGGTGCTCCTCCCGAGGAACCAATTGATCGGCTGATCACATCGCGCCTTCCGGTAAAGTTGTCAATATAAGAGCGGGAAATAATTTCCTCGCCGATTCCTTCCACGACAACTTTCCAAACCTTGCATTGCGATCTTTCCCGGCATCGCGCCAATGCAGCTGCGCCGTCATTGCGTTGATTTATCTTGTTTATAGGAATGTCTCGCTTCCTTCTCGGCGCTTGCGGCCGGTTTCCGGCGGCTCTGGGAGATCCGAAAAAAGAAGGAAGTAAGAGTTATTGACAAATATTTTAAGTTCGCCGAGGTTTGGAGGGAAGGCCGATGGTCTTGGAGGATGCCGACCGCAGCTCACGCATTCGGCAACGCAGGCAATATCAGGGATGCGAGGAAACTATGACGACAATTGATCGACCGCTGGAAATGCTGCGGCCAGCCGTGGTCCGTTTCGGGGAGGGAACGGTCGCCAGCCTGGCGGCATGGCTCGCGGAGCAGGGGATCTCCCGACCCTTCATCGTTTCGGATGCATTCAACGTCGCGCGGATCGAACGTTTACAACTTTCCAACGCCGTGATCTTCGGCAATGTCATGCCCGAGCCCGATCTGGTGAACCTCAACGCGGCGGTGGCCGCGGCGGAAGCCGGCGCGCCGGATGCCGTCATCGGGTTCGGCGGCGGCAGCGCCATGGATCTGGCCAAGCTGGTCGCCGTCCTGTGCGGTTCGGGCAAGGGCCTGCACGACATTTCGGGGCCGCACCGCGCGCCACCGCGTAAGGTGGCGCTGATCCAGGTGCCGACCACGGCCGGCACCGGAAGCGAGGTCGGCACGCGGGCGTTGATCACCGATCCCGCGACGATGAACAAGATCGCGACGGAGAGCCGGCATATGCTGGCCGATATCGCCATCATCGATCCGGCGCTCACCATCACCGTCCCGCCGGGCGTGACGGCCGCGACCGGCGTCGATGCCATGGCCCACTGTGTCGAAGCCTTCACCAGCAGGCGAGCGCATCCGATCATCGACGCCTATGCGATGGAAGGGACGACGCTGGTCGGGAAATTCCTGCTGCGGGCCGTCAGGGATGGAAACGACGTCGAAGCCCGCGCGGGCCTCTCGCTGGCTGCCTTTTATGGCGGCGTCTGCCTCGGCCCCGTGAACACCACGGCGGGGCACGCTCTTTCCTATCCGCTCGGAACGCGCCACAAGATCGCGCATGGCATCGCCAATGCCTTGATCTTCCCGCATGTCCTGGCTGCCAACTACGACGTCGTGCCGGACAAGACGAAGCTTATCTGCCGCGCGCTGGGCTTCGAGGCGGACAATGCCGCCGCCGTCTTCAAAGGGGCCGGCGCCTTCTGCAAGAACCTTGGTCTCGACATGGCACTCGCCGCATACGGCGTGCCGGAAAACGATCTTCCGGCGATGGCCGAGGAAGCGCATGCCATCCGCCGCCTCCTCGATTTCAATCCGCGCGACCTTTCCGTCCCTGCGATCCTCGACATCTACAAGGCGGCCTATCACGGCTGAGCAATCGCTGCCGGAAACGAAAAAGGCGTCCTTCGGGACGCCTTTTTCGTCGTATCTCCATCGTAAAGAGCCTCGATCGGCACGACCAGGCCCCTTTTCCCGGTCAGGCCGACAGCCTCTCCCGCTCCTCGCTGCGCTTGCGCTGGATTTCCGGATCGGGATCGAGGCCCGCGGCGAGCAGGCGCCTGGTATAGTCTTGCCGCGGGTTTTCGAAGATTTCCCGGGCCGTGCCGAGTTCGACGATCTCGCCGGTCTTCATGACCATGACGTGATCGGCGAAATCCCGCACGACGGGCAGGTCGTGGGCGATAAAAATGAAGGCGATCTTCAGCTCGCGCCGCAGCTTGTCGAGGAGCGCGATCACCTGCGCCTGGATGGAGACGTCGAGCGCCGATACGGCCTCGTCGCAGACGATCAGTTCCGGCTGCAGCGCCAGGGCCCTGGCGATCGCGATGCGCTGGCGCTGGCCGCCGGAGAACTGGTGCGGATAGCGTCTGGCATGTTCCGGCAGCAGGCCGACCTGCGACAACAGCTCGTTGACCCGTTCGCGCCATTGGTTCTTCGGCAGGATTTCCGGGTGGATCATCCATGCCTCGGCGATCAGGTCGTAGACCGACATGCGGGGATTGAGCGATTGCGTCGGGTCCTGGAAGACCATCTGGATCTGCCGCCGCAGGCCGAACAGTTCCTTTGGCGGCATGGACAGAAGATCCCGGCCTTTCCACAGGGCCTCGCCGCTGTCGGCCTGTTCCAGCCTGAGAAGACAACGGGCGAGCGTCGATTTGCCGGAGCCGCTCTCCCCGACGACGGCCATGGTCTCTCCCGGCTGCAGGTCGAACGACGCATGCTTCAGCGCCTGGAAGGCACCATAGCTCTTGGTCATGCCGACGACCCTGAGCAGGGGCTCGCCGTTGCCGGAAGGCTCGTGGATCTCGCCACGGCCGGGCGCCGCTGCGATCAGCTTGCGCGTGTAGGGATGCTGGGGGTTGTGATAGACCGCGTCCGGCGTGCCGGTTTCGACGATCTCGCCGGCATTCATCACGACGACGCGGTCGGCGACTTCCGCCACCACGCCGAGGTCGTGCGTGATGAGCAGCAGGCCCATGCCCGTCTCGCTCTGCAATTCGTCGAGCAGCGCCAAGACCTCGGCCTGGACGGTGACGTCGAGCGCCGTGGTCGGCTCGTCGGCGATGACGATGTCGGGCTTCATCGCCAGTGCCATGGCGATCATCACGCGCTGGCGCTGGCCGCCGGAGAACTGGTGCGGATATTTCCCCATCGCGTCCCTGGGCGAGGGGATGCCGACCCGCGTGAGCAGCTCCAGCGCGCGGCGCTCCGCCTCGTCCTTGCGGCTGCCGTGCACGCGCATGGTTTCGACGAGCTGCCAGCCGACCGTGTAGACGGGGTTCAGGTGGCCGAGCGGGTCCTGGAAGATCATGGCGATCCGCTTGCCGTTGACGAGCCGCCGCTCGCCGGCGGGCATGGTCAGCAGGTCCCGCCCTTCGAACAGGATTTGGCCGCTCGTTATCTCGCCGGGCGGCATGTCGATCAGGTTCATGATCGCCGAGGCGGAGACGGACTTTCCCGAACCGCTCTCGCCGAGGATCGCCAGCGTCTCGCCGCGATCGAGGTGCCAGCTGATATCCCGGACCGCCTTGACGATGCCGCCGGCGGTGTGGAACTGGACCGAGAGATTGCGGACTTCCAGCAGGTGGTCAGCCATTGGATTTTCCTCCGATTTCCAGGCGCCATCTCTGGGCGGGATCGAGCACGATGCGCATCCAGTTGGAAAGCAGGTTGAGCGACATGGTGGTGAGGATGATCGCAAGCCCCGGCCAGAAGGCGAGCCACCAGGCGGTCGCCAGATATTGCTTGCCCTGGCTCACCATCAGGCCCCAGGTGATTTCCGGCGGCTGGATGCCGATGCCGAGGAAGGACAGCGAGCTTTCTGCCAGCATGACGAATGCGAAGTCGAGCGTGGCGATCGTCACCAGCGTCGGGATCACCATCGGCAGGATGTGCCGGAAGACGATGCGGCGCGACGATGCGCCCATCACCTGCGCCGCCTCGACGAACATGCGCTGGCGGATTTCCAGCACCTCGGCGCGGGTGGTGCGCAGGTAGACGGGTATGCGCGTGATCGCGAGCACGATGATCAGATTCCCGACCGACGGCGAGAGCATGTAGAGAACGATCACCGCCAGAAGCAGCGAGGGGAACGACATGATCACGTCGGCGAGCCGCATGACGACGTTGCTGACGCGCGGAGAGGAGTAACCGGCGACGAGGCCGAGAAGGGCCCCCACGACCGAGGAGCAGAGGACGGCGCCTGCGGCGATGAGGATGGTGTTGCGGGCCGCCACCACCACGCGCGGCAGGAGCGGACGGCCGAGAGAATCCGCGCCCATCGTGTAAAGCCAGCCGTTCTTGATGCTGAAAGGCGGAAGGTTGCGGCTGCGCAGGTTCTGGCTCAGGGCGGCGTCGCCGAAGAGCATCGGGCCGAAGACGGCGCAGGCGATGATGATCAGGAGGAAGATCGCGGCGGCAAGGGCAAACTTGTCGCGCCACAGCATGCCGAGCACGGTCCGGATCGCTCCCTTGGGCCGGGCGTCCGCGCGATTGGAGATTTCCAGGGTCTGGGTCATCGTCATGGCCTTAGGTCCGGACACGCGGATCGAGGATCGCGTAGGCGAGGTCGATCAGGGTATTCATGACGAAAATGGCAAGGGCGGTCACCATGATCGCCGCGAGAACGACGTTGAAGTCGCGCTGGAGGATGGAATCGATCATCAGCTTGCCGATGCCTGGAAAACCGAAGATGGTCTCGACGATGACCGCGCCGTTGAGCATGGCCGCCGCCTGGTCGCCGATCACGGTGATGACCGGAAGCATGGCATTGCGCAGCGTGTGGACGAAGATGATGGAGGCGTTGCCGACCCCCTTGGCGCGCGCCGTCTTCACGTAAAGGGAGCCGAAGCACTGGATCATCGAGCCGCGAACGACCTGCAGAATGAGGCCGAACGGCCGGATGAAAAGAACCGCGACCGGCAGTATCCAATGGGCGAATGAGCCCGTTCCCGACGTCGGCAGCCAGGCGAGCTTCACCGCGAAGACGACGATGGCGACGATGGCCACCCAAAAATCCGGCGCGGACGCGCCGATGAGCGACACGACCGAGGTAAACCGGTCGAAAACGCCTCCCGGCCGGAATGCGGCGATCGATCCGATCACGATGGCCGTCACGGTGACGAGGGTGATCGTGATGACGGCAAGCTGAAACGTCCAGGTGAAGCCTTCGAGAACGACATCGATCGCCGGCCGAGCCTGGCGGAGCGATTCGCCGAAATCGAGATGCACGAGGTCCCAAAGATAGCGGCCGAACTGCACGATCAGCGGATCGTTGAGGCCGTGCAGCCGGCGGAAATTGTCCAGCATTTCCTGCGTCGCTTCCCTTGGCAGAAACAGGGCCGCCGGATCGCCGGTCAGCCGCGACAGGAAGAAGACCGCGACGACGAGCGCGATCAGCGAAAAAAGACTTGAAACAACTCTGCCAAAGATGAGTTTGCGCATTGTCTTCTCCTTTGCAGGAAAGACGCGGCTGGCCGCCGCGCCTCACTCTCATGAGGGGCTTATTTGAAGCCGATCTGGGACAGTTGCAGCTGACCGTTGGTTGCGATGGTCGGCTTGAACGTAACACGCTCACTGATGCGCGCAAAGCTGACCTGGTTGAACAGCAAGATGTCGGGAACGATCTCGTCGTTGAGATACGCGATGAGATCCGACCACTTCTTGGCGCGGTCGTCACCGGTCGCGGCGGTCGCGTCCTCGATCATCTTGTCCACCTTCGGATCGGAGAACCCCGACTGCGGTCCGTTCGTGTGGTATTTGAAGAACATCGAGAAGACCGGATCGCCGCGCGCATTGTCATGCTGCGCCGTGACCAGCTGGGCTGTCCGGTCCGGCGAATAAGGCTTGGTGTAGATACGCTCGAATTCCGCGACCTCGTACATCTGAAGATCGACATTCAGACCGACGTCCTTCAGCATGCCCTGGATTGCTTCCATCACTTCGAGCACGTTCGGGAAGAGGTTGGTGCGGCCGACCAGCGTGATCTTGGAATCCACCGGCACGCCGTCCGCCTTGGCGGCGGCGATGAGCTGCTTGGCTTTGTCCGGGTCGAAAGGCCAGGGTTTGACATCTTTGTTGAAGCCCAGCGTGGAGGGCGGCACCATGGCGGTCGCCAGCGTTGTCTCGGCCGGCACGAGCGTGCCGACGAAGGCATTGCGATCGATCGCCAGGTTCAAAGCTTCGCGGACCCGCTTATCCTGGAGCGGCGGCTTGCCCTGGTCTATGCGCGCATAGAAGACTTCCGAGTTCGGATAGGCATGGTCGAGCTTGCTGTTGGTCGCGTCCGTCGCCGAAATGCTCGGCGCGATATCGGCTTCCCCGGTCTCCACCATGGCTGCGGCCACCGCAGGGTCGCTGCGGAAGACGTACGTTGCCTTGGCCACGTCGGGCTTGTCGCCCCAGTAGTCGTCGCGGCGCTGAAGCACGATGTTCTGTCCGACATTCCAGGCGGCCATCTTGTAGGGGCCTGTCCCGACCGGGTTACGGGTGAATTCCATCGGCGTATTGGCCGGAACGATCGTCACGATCGACATCAGGAGAGGCAGGATGGCCTGTCCCGGCTCGGCCGTCACATCGACGGTGGAAGGATCGACCACCGTTGCCGTGATCTTGCTCGACCCGAAATAGCGCGGCGTTTCGCAGGCAAGCTTCGGGCTCATGGCGCGGTCGATGGAATATTTCACCGCTTCGGCGTTGAAATCCGATCCATCGGAGAACTTGATGTTCTTGCGCAGATGGAAGCGCCAGGTCTTGTCGTTCTGCTGATCCCAGCTTTCCGCGAGACGCGGCATCAGCCCCTTGTCGCCGGTGATGTCAAGTTCGGTGAGGGTTTCGTTGATGTTCTGCAGCAGGATGCGCCCGATGTTGGAGCGCGTCGACATGCAGGGCTCCATCAGATCGACACCCTCGCCGAGGACGATCGTTACATCTCCGGCAGCGCTCTGCGCCAAAGCCGGGGACGCCGCCGGCAGAACGACGCTCAAGAGAGCCGCGCCCAGCGATATGAGTCCGTATTTCATGGTGATCCTCCCTGATCACGGTGGGTTAATATGGACAAGTTACGTTGACTGGCGGCCATCTTGTCCCGGATGGCCGGAGAAGTGACCGGATCGCTCACGATAGGGGCCTACCCCTATGGACACCGCGATTGCCGGAGTGAAAGAAGATGATGCCTCCGGTCTCTGTCGTGCCGGACAGCTGTGACGCCGAGCATCGCCTCCATTCGAATCTGATGCGAACATCCGTGGCGACATCCGATATCCTCCGTCCGTGAGCCTCCGCGCCCCAGGCGGCTAGATTGACGATTTTCTGGCGAATATGTCAACTGGTAACATGATGTTTGGCTTCTATGCGACGCCAACAGTGCTGAAGAACCAAATTAATACATGCAATTACAATGTGTTGTTGCATTTGTCGCAGAGGTTTTATGAATTATTGCAACTTGACAACATTTCCAGATAGGGAATATCTGGCCTATCCAGGACGCATTGTTGAGGAGGAAATGGTGTCGCCCGATGAAATTGCGCGTCAGATGAATGGTGTGTTGACGGAGCCTGCCAAGGGCCGCTCCGAGGCTTTTCTTCCTTCGCCGGTCATCCAGAACCATGCCGCCTTTTTGGCCTGGCTCCCCGATGGCAGCCTTGGTTGCGCCTGGTTCGGCGGGACGCTTGAGGGAAAGTCCGACATTTCCATCTATGCTTCGCGTTTGTGCCCGGACCAAGGCCGCTGGCTCCCTCCGTCACGGATAACCGACGATCCCGCCCGATCCGAGCAGAACCCCGTTCTGTGGTCGGACGGCGGCTCGCTGACGCTTTTCCATACCTCCCAGATCTCGGGCAATCAGGAGGGCAGCGAGGTCAAGGCGCGATCGCTGTCGATCGCCGGCGAGGCCGTGGTGGCCGGCGCCTCAAGGACCTTGCCGCTGGCGCCGGGGACATTTGTCCGGGCGCCGGCCGTGAGGCGCGGCGACGGCGCGCTCCTGCTGCCGCTGTTCCATTGCAAGGCGGAGGAGGGGACGAAATGGAACGGCAGCCACGACACAGCGGCGCTGGCGATCAGCGACGATGACGGAAAAAACTGGCGTATCGTGGACGTGCCCGAATCGCTTGGCTGCGTCCATATGACGATCGTGCCGCTGGACGGCGACAGGATGGTCGCTTTCTTCCGTCGGCGGCAAGCGGATTTCGTTTATCGGACATTGAGTGAAGACGGCGGCGAAAGTTGGAGCGTACCAGAGGCAACGGACGTTCCGAACAACAACTCTTCGATCAGCGCTATCCGCCTAAGAGATGGTAGGATCGCCCTTGTATGCAATCCCATTTCCGCCGCATCTTCTGGTGATCGGCGTCTGTCGTTGTACGACGAGCTCGGTGAGGAAAATGACCGCGCGGACTCCAACGGAGGAATCGAACCAGTGTGGGGCGTGCCGCGCGCTCCGCTGACGCTCTGCTTTTCGTCTGATGAGGGTGTGATATTCCCGCAACGTCGATTCGTCGAGGGTGGTACCGGGACCTGCCTGTCGAACAACTCGATCGATGGCCGTAATAAGGAGCTGTCCTATCCCATGCTCCTTGAAGATGAGGATGGCTCACTTCACATCGCCTTCACCTTTCATCGGCGCGCAATCAAATACATCCGGTTGACATCCGAATGGCTAACAGATCAGTGACCGGTCCCGAAGATACCAAGAGTACTTGAAGCAGCGTCTTCTATCAACGAATGTGAACTCAACGAATGGCCTCGAAGATCGCAATAGAGGCACATTTGCATGATCGCTACGGAGCGACATATCATCTTTTATGAGGCTGAACCGCACCGGTTCGCCGGAGGCTCCAACTTCTGAGAAAGTGGAGCCGATATGAGCAAAACAACAAACAAGTACCTTAAGTTCGCGCCCGCGCGGTGCGAATGGTTTTGGATCAGGAAGGCGAATATTTCCTCGCGATGGGCGACGGTGTCCTCGATCGCGGCCAAGATCGGCTGCACGGCGCAGACGCTCAATGGGCGATGTCACGTTAACTTGCGGTGAGGCTTTTGCGGGATAAGGCGGTGGGCATGAGCACTTCTCCCATCAGCTACAAACGTCATCGCTTTCCGCCGCAGATCATCGCCCACGCGGTGTGGCTGTATTATCGGTTTCCGCCGAGCCTGCGGCATGTGGAGGAAATGCTGCTGGAGCGCGGCGTCGCGGTCTCCTATGAAACGATCCGTCGCTGGGGCAAGAAGTTTGGGCCGGACTATGCTCGCCGCCTGCGGCGCAAGCAGCCAAGTGGCGATGACATCTGGTATCTTGATGAAATGGCCATCATGATCGCCGGCGAGAAGCATTGGCTGTGGCGCGCCGTCGATCAGGACGGCTATGTGCTCGACGAAATCGTCCAGCGCCGTCGCAACGCCAAGGCCGCCAGGCGATTGTTGACGCGCCTGTTGAAGAAGCAGGGCGTTGCACCAAAGCGCATGATCACCGACAAGTTGCGCTCCTACGGAGCGCCAAAGCGTCAGGTGATGCCGCAGGTAGAGCACCGTTCGCACAAGGGCCTCAACAACCGTGCGGAGAATTCCCATGGGCCGCCCCGAAAACGGGAGCGAGCAATGCAGGGCTTCCGGTCGCCGGGAAGCCTGCAGTGTTTCGTCTCGATCTTCTCCGCCACCCGCAACCTTTTCGTCCCGTCCTGCTCACAACGCTCTGCTCTTGGCATTCGTGGTCACCGCCTGCAGGCCATGGCGGAATGGAACGGCGTGGCAATCGGCAACTGGCAGTAGAGCGGCAAGTCTCATCGCGTTCTAACCCCGATAACGTGACATCGCCAACGGCGCTCGATGTGACAATTCAGGCGCAAATTTTGGAACTCATCAAGGAGTTGCAGGACGAAGAAAAGATGGCAGTGATGTTCATCACCCATGATATGGGCGTTGTGGCGGAAATCGCCGATCGCACCGTGGTCATGTACAAGGGCCGAACGGTTGAAGAAGGTAATACCGAAACCGTCTTCTCGAATGCGCAGGCACCTTACACGCGTTCTCTGTTGGCCGCCGTGCCGCGCATGGGCGAAATGGGCAGCGGCGAGGGGCCACGCCGCTTTCCGATCGTGGACCGGGCAACTGGCGATGTTGCCCCGGAGATGCCAGTGGCCGACACGGTAAAGTCGCAAGCCGAACCGCTTCTGCAGGTGCGCAATCTTGCCACCCGCTTCGACATTCGTGGTGGTACATTTGGCGGTGTCAGCGGTCGGGTTCATGCCGTTGAGAATGTCAGCTTCGACATATGGCAGGGTGAGACTCTCTCGCTTGTGGGGGAATCGGGCTGCGGCAAATCCACGACCGGTCGTTCCCTTCTGAGGCTTGTCGAGCCGAGCGCTGGACAAGTGCTGATGGACGGCACCGATATGGCTTCCCTG
>Ga0164243_10000631_pt1 | contig 62992 bp, 60 predicted proteins | sample OricompcompostOP_FD_108781 | JGI IMG/M metagenome (GOLD analysis project Ga0164243, IMG submission 108781) | Organic Plus compost microbial communities from Emeryville, California, USA - Original compost - Organic plus compost (OP) | ecosystem: Engineered > Solid waste > Mixed feedstock >... | reverse complement strand
TGGTCGCCAAGGTCACGTCGAACTCGATCGTGCTGGTGAAGGACGGCACCGCGTTCGGCATCGGCTGCGGCCAGCAGAACCGGCGCGACGCCGGGCGTCTGGCCGGCGAGAAGGCCGCCGGGCGGGCCGTCGGCGGCGTGTACGCCTCCGATGCCTTCTTCCCGTTCCCCGACGGCCTCGAGGGGGCCATCGAGGCCGGCGCCGCCTGCGTGGTGCAGCCGGGTGGCTCGATCCGCGACGACGAAGTCATCGCCGCCGCCGACGAGGCGGGCCTGGCCATGGTCCTCGCCGGCGAGCGCCACTTCCGCCACTGACCCCACCCTGACCCACGGATCACCCGTGCGCGTGGTGCGTGGCTCGTTTGGCGGTGTTGGAGCACCGTGGATCGAGCCACGGATCGGTGGTGGGGGAGCGGGTCGGGGCACACTGGGGGCCGACGCCTCAGGGGGACCGATGGACGACGCTCGAAACATCGACACGGTGGCCGCACCGGTCACCGGGTTCAGCCACATCCAGCTCAACGTCGCCGACGTGGTCCGTTCCGCCGAGTGGTACCGCGCCGTGCTGGGGATGGAGACGATGCTCGAGCGGCCCGACGTCACCGCCCTGCGCAACCGCGCCGCCCGCCTGGTCGTCGTGATCGGGCCCGCCGACCGGCTCGACGTGTCGGCCTCGCCGGTCGACCACCTGGCCTTCGCCGTGCCCGACGGGCCGTCCCTCGAGGCCTGGGCCGACCACCTCACCGCGATGGGGATCGACCACCCCGGCGTGGTCGACGAGCTGGGCAAGCCGTCGCTCCAGCTCCGCGACCCCGACGGCAACAGCATCGAGCTGGTTGCGCCGGCCCCTCGTTGAGGAGCCGAGGCCGGCCACGGGGATGACCGCAGAGCGGCGCGGTCCGATCACGACGTGGAGCACTGCGCCGGGGCCCGGCCGGGCGGATCAGGTCCGGCGGAAGCGGAAGAGGTCGGTGCCGGCCTCCTCGACGAGGCGGGCCAGGGCGTCGAGAGGCAGGCCGATCACGTTGGTGGGGCTGCCGTCGATGCGGGCGACGAACAAGGCCGCCGAGCCCTGCATGCCGTAGCCGCCGGCCTTGTCGAGGGGCTCGCCGGTGCCCACGTACCAGTCGATCCAGGCGTCGGGCAGCACGGCGAAGGTCACGGCGGTGGTGACGACCGCGGTGCGCACCACCGGCGGGTCGGCACCGTGCGTCGCGCGGTGCACGCACAGCCCCGTGTGCACGTGGTGGGTGCGGCCCGACAGCCGCCGGAGCAGGCGCCGGGCGTCGTCGTCGTCGACCGGTTTGCCCAGGAGCTCACCGCCGAGGTCGACGGTGGTGTCGGCCGCCACCACCAGCTCACCGGGCCCGGCAACGGCCGCCGCCTTCTCCCGGGCCAGTCGCTCCACGTAGGTCGGCCCGGGCTCGCCCGGCTGCTGCGTCTCGTCGAGGTCGGCGGGGCGCAGGTCGAAGGCCAGGTCCAGGCCGGCCAGCAGCTCGAAGCGCCGGGGCGACCCGGAGGCCAGGACGAGGCGCTCCCCATCGTCGTGGCCCTCGTCGCGCGCGGAGCTGCTCATCGGCCGGTCATCCGCCGGTCATCCACCGCTGACCGAGGCGTCGGCGAGGGCGTCCGGTGGGGTCACGGCGTCGGCGTCGAGCCAGCCGTCGGGTACCACCACCGGGTGGGGTCCGGTCTGGGTGCCTCGGGGCTGGCGGGCGGCCTCGGGGGTGACGGTGAGCTCGGGGTCGAGGTCGGCCAGGGCGTCGTCGAGCTCGGCGAGGGTGGACACCGACGTGAGCCGGCGGCGGGCGGCCGGCCCCACCGGGAACCCGGTGAGGTACCAGGCCAGGTGCTTGCGCATCATCCGCACACCGCGGTCCTCGTCGATGGCCCCGACCAGCAGCCGGGCGTGCTCGGCGGCGATGGCGGCCACCTCACCGAGCGGGGGTTCGGGCCGCACGGGGCGCCCGGCGAAGGCGTCGGCGAGCTGGCCGAAGAACCACGGCCGCCCGAGGCAGGCTCGGCCCACGACCACGCCGGCGCACCCGGTGCGCTCCACCATCGCCACCGCGTCCTCGGCGGTCCAGATGTCGCCGTTGCCCAGCACCGGGGTGCCGGGGAGGGCCTCCACCAGCTCCTCGATGGCGCTCCACCGGGCCCGGCCGGAGTAGCGCTGCTCGGCGGTGCGGGCGTGGAGGGCCACCGCGGCGGCGCCGGCCTCGGCGGCGAGGCGGCCGGCGTCGAGGAAGGTCACCCGCTCGTCGTCGAGCCCGATGCGGAACTTCACCGTGACCGGCACCGGCCCGGCGGCGTCGACCGCGGCGGCCACGACCGCGGCGAACAGGCGGGGACGAGCGGGCAGGGCGGCCCCCCCGCCGTGGCGGGTGACCTTCGGCGCCGGGCACCCGAAGTTGAGGTCGACGTGGTCGACGTGGTCCTCGTCCACCAGGCGGGCCACCGCCTCGGCGACGACCGCCGGGTCGGTGCCGTAGAGCTGGAGCGACCGGGGCGACTCACCGGGCGCGAAGTGGGCCAGCTGCCAGCTCTTCTCGCCCCCCTCCATCAGGCCGCGCGCGTTCACCATCTCGCTCACGTACAGGCCCGCGCCGTAGCGGCGGCACAGCTGGCGGAACGCGGCGTTGGTGACGCCCGCCATGGGTGCCAGCACCACGGGCGGGTCGACCGTGAGGGGGCCGATGGCGAGGGGGGCGACCACGGGCGACCACGCTACCGACGGCCGGTAGGGTCGGGGCCATGGCTGCCCAGGTGCTGGACGGAGAACAGGTCGCGGCGGGGATCAAGGCCCAGCTCGCCGAGCGGGTCCAGGCCCTGGTCGAGCGGGGGATCACCCCGGGGCTGGGCACGGTGCTCGTCGGCGACGACGGCCCGTCGGCCAACTACGTGGCCATGAAGCACCGCGACTGCGAGGCGCTGGGCATCACGTCCCACCACGCCCACCTCCCGGCCGACGCCACCCAGGACGACGTGCTGGAGGTCATCAACCGCTTCAACGACGACCCCGCGGTCGACGCCTACCTGATGCAGTACCCGTTCCCGAAGCATCTCGACTTCGAGGCGGCGCTCCTCGCGGTCGATCCGGCCAAGGACGTCGACGGGCTCCACCCGGTGAACCTGGGCCACCTCGTGCAGGGCGTCGACGGACCGCTCCCGTGCACGCCGGCCGGCATCCAGGCCCTGCTCGTCCACCACGGCGTGCCGATCGAGGGCCGCCACGTCGTCATCGTCGGCCGAGGCCTCACCATCGGCCGGCCCCTCGCCAACCTGCTCACCCTGAAGCGCCCCAACGCGAACGCGGCGGTCACCGTGGTGCACACCGGCGTGGCCGACCTCGGCACCTACACCCGCCAGGCCGACATCCTCGTCGCCGCGGCCGGCTCGCCGGGCCTGATCACCGCCGACATGGTGAAGCCGGGCGCGGCGGTGGTGGCCGCCGGCGTGTCGTTCGAGGGCAAGAAGCTGCGCTCCGACGTCGCCGACGAGGTGGCCGAGGTCGCGGGGTGGCTCTCGCCCCGCATCGGCGGCGTGGGCCCGATGACCCGGGCCATGCTCCTGGTGAACACCGTCGAGGCCGCGGAGCGCCGGGCCGGCTGACCCCCCGCCGGGGGCACAGACGGGGTGCCGCGCTCGAAGGAGGCCGTGGGCGGCCCCATCCCGACGGCCTAGCCTTCCCCCGATGACCCGGATCGCCGACCTCCTCGCCGCGGGGCGCACCTGTTCGTTCGAGTTCTTCCCGCCGAAGACCGACGAGGCCGCTCGCGCCCTCGAGAAGACGATCGCGGAGCTCGAGCCGCTGGCACCGTCGTTCGTGTCGGTCACCTACGGCGCAGGCGGCTCCACCCGGGAGCGCACGCGCGACATCGTCGTCCACATCGAGCGCGACACCGGGATCACCGCCATGGCCCACCTCACCTGCGTGGGCCACACCACCGAGCAGCTCACCGGCCTCCTCGACGACTACCGCGACGCCGGCATCACCAACCTGCTCGCCCTCGCCGGTGACCCTCCGGCCGACGCCCCCGACGAGTTCGACCTCGGCGACTTCCGCCACGCCGTCGAGCTGGTCGAGCTGATCCGGGCCCACGACGGGTTCTCGATCGGCGTCGCCGCCCACCCCGAGGGCCACCCCCGCTCGCCCGATCTCGACTCCGACCGACGGCACCTGGCCGCCAAGCTGCAGGTCGCCGACTTCGCCATCACCCAGTTCTTCTTCGAGCCCGAGCCGTACCTCGCCATGGTCGACGACCTCGAGCGGCTGGGCTGCACCAAGCCGGTGATCCCCGGCATCATGCCGGTCACCAACGCCGGACAGGTCGCCCGCTTCGCCCAGCTCGCGGGCGCCGAGTTCCCGCCCCACCTGGCGGCCCGGTTCGAGGCGGTCGCCGACGACCCCGACGCGGTGCGTCGCCTCGGCGTGGAGCTGGCCACCGAGCTGTGCGAGCGCCTGCTGGCCGAGGGCGTCCCGGGGCTGCACTTCTACACCCTGAACCGCTCCACCGCGACCCGCGAGATCGCCGCCAACCTGGGCCTCGACGGCGCCGCCTGACGGCCAGGTCCGGCCGGGTCCCCGCTCCGCTCCGGCGAGCGACGAGGCCGGTCGTCGTGGCCGACGGCCGTCGTGGGACCGACCGGGCGGCCGGTATCCTCGCCGGGGCCCCTTCGGGCCGCCGAGGGACCAGGACCGGGGGAGCGACGTGGACGAGGGGTCGGAGCTGACGGGCGGGATCGCCCGGCGCGGTGCCCGCCTGCTCTGGAGCTACATCCGGGCCAACCCCGTCCCCTTCGTGGTCTCCATCGTCGGCGCCGCCGTCTACGCGGGCGCCGCCGTCGGCATGACGGTCGCCCTCGGCCGCATCACCAACGAGGTGATCGTCCCCGCCTTCGAGCAGGGCCGCCCGGACGGCTCGACCGTGGTGTGGGCCGGCATCGCCCTGCTCCTGATCGGCCTGGTGCGGGCCTCCACCATCGTGCTGCGGCGGTACTTCGCCGCGATGCTGACCTACCGCACGCAGGCCGCGTGGCGCCGCAGCCTGGCCGACACCTATCTCGGGGTGCCGCTGCGGTACCACCGCCGCACGCCCACCGGTCAGCTCCTCGCCCACGCCGATGCCGACATCATGGCCGCCACCGAGGTCATCAACCCGCTGCCGTTCAGCATCGGCGTGGTGACCCTCGTGGTCTTCGCCGTCATCAGCCTGGCCACCGTCGACTGGATGTTGATGCTGGTGGCCGTCCTGCTCTTCCCGACCCTCGCCCTGGTGAACCGCATGTACACCCGGCGGGTGGAGGGGCCGATCGGCGAGGTCCAGCGCCGGGTCGGTGAGGTGAGCAGCGTGGCCCACGAGAGCTTCGACGGGGCTCTCGTGGTGAAGACGCTCGGTCGGGCGCCCGACGAGGTGGCCCGGCTCGACGACGCCGCGGCCCGGCTGCAGGACGCCCGCATCGGGATGGGCCGCATCCGCGGCACGTTCGAACCGATGATCGACGCCATCCCCAACCTCGGCATCATCATCCTGCTGCTCATCGGGTCCTGGCAGGTCTCCGCCGGGCGGCTCGACACCGGCCAGGTCGTGCAGGCCGCCGCCCTGTTCAGCATCCTGGCCTTCCCGATGCGGGTGTTCGGCTTCTTCCTGCAGGAGCTCCCGCGCGGCGTCGTGGCCTCGGCCCGGCTGCGGGCGGTCGTGGCCAACGAGCGGGAGGCGGCGGGCGCGCCCGACGAAGCCCCGTCGCTGCCGGACGGTCCGCTGTCGGTCGAGCTACGCGGCGTCGGCTACCGCCACGGCGACGACCCGCACGTGCTGGAAGGCCTCGACCTGGTGGTGCCCGCCGGCGAGGTGGTGGCCCTCGTGGGGGCGACCGGTTCGGGCAAGTCGTCGCTGTGCGAGCTGCTGCCCCGCCTGGTGGACCCCGACGAGGGGGCGGTGCTCCTCGGCGGCGTCGACCTGAGAGACCTCGACCCGGCCGTCGTGCGCCGGGAGGTCGCCCTGGTCTTCCAGGAGACGTTCCTGTTCGCCGACACCGTCCGCGAGAACGTCACCCTCGGTGAACCGGTCGACGACGACACCCTCGCCGCGGCGGCGGCCGTCGCCCACGCCGACGGCTTCGTCGGGCGGCTCCCGAGAGGGTGGGACACCCAGCTCGGTGAGCGCGGCGTCACCCTCTCCGGCGGTCAACGCCAGCGGCTCGCCCTCACCCGGGCGCTCCTGCGTCGCCCCAGGGTGCTGGTGCTCGACGACGCCACCAGCGCGGTCGACCCCGTGATCGAGGCGGCGATCCTGGCCGACCTGCGCTCGTCGCTGGCCACGTCCACGCTCGTGGTGGCCCACCGGGTGTCGACCATCGCCCTCGCCGACCGGGTGGCTTTCCTCGACGGCGGTCGCATCGTCGCCGAAGGCGCCCACGAGGACCTGCTGGCCGAGGTGCCCGGGTACCGCCGCCTGGTCCAGGCCTACGCCGAGGCGGTGGGGTCGTGAGCGACGGCGTGGCCGACCGCACCGGCGAGCGGTCCTCCGCGCGCGCCGCCGAACGGGCGGCCGAGGAGGCCCACGAGGAGCTCGTCACCCTCGAGCACGGTGCCGCCTTCGACGACCCGACCGGCCTCGGCCTCGGTCGGGCGGAGGCCGGCGAAGGTCAGGAGCACGCGTCGCTCCCGCCGGGAGCCGGGGCCGAGGAGGAGGGCGGCGAGCGCCGCCGCGCCCTCGCGGTGCTGCGCCGGGGCCTGGCCGACAGCCCCGAGCTGCGGCGGGGCCTGCGCCTCACCGTGGTGTTCGCCGTGCTGGTGGCCGTCGGTCGGCTGACCATCCCCGTCCTCGTGCAGCAGGTGATCGACAAGGGCCTGCTGGCCGACGAGGGCTTCCGGCCCGGCTTCACCCTCGTCGCCTGCGGTGGTGCGGCGGTGATCGTGCTCGGGGTCGCGCTGCTCAGCCGGGTCACCTACGTGCGCCTGGTGAAGGCCGCCGAGGCGATGCTGCGGAGCCTGCGGGTGCGGGCCTTCGCCCATGTCCACCGCCTGCCCATCGCCGACCACGAGGCCACCCGGCGCGGCGAGCTCACCTCCCGCGTCACCAGTGACATCGAGACCATCGCCCGGTTCGCCCAGTACGGCGGGGTCGCGTGGATCGTCGACACCGTCGTCATCGTCGGCACGCTCAGCCTGATGGCGGTCTACGCGTGGCAGCTGGCCCTCGTCACCCTGGTGCTCGCCGCTCCGATCCTGCCGCTCTTCCGGCTGATGCAGCGCCGTCAGCTCGTCGCCTACGAGGCGGTGCGCTCGCGGGTCGGGGAGACCCTCGGCGAGGTGTCGGAGGCGGTGCAGGGCGCCGCGCCCATCCGGGCCTACGGCATGCAGCGCCGCACGCGCCGCCGCCTCGACGACGCCATCGAGCGCCAGTTCCGAGCCGAGATGAGCGCGGCCCGTTGGTTCGCCCTGATGTTCCCCCTGGGCGACGCCTTCGGCGGCCTCGCCCTGGGCGCCGTCACCGTCCTCGGCGTCTGGTACGGGCCGGAGTGGGGCCTCGACGCCGGTGGCCTGGTGGCCTGCCTCTTCCTCGTCCAGCTCATCCTCGGGCCCATCGGTGAGCTCGGGGAGATCCTCGACCAGACCCAGACCGCCATCGCCGGCTGGGCGAAGGTGCTCGACCTGCTCGACACACCGGTGACCCTCGTGGAGCCCACCGACGGCGTGGCGCTGCCCGACGGCCCGCTCGCCATCGAGGCCAGCCACGTCGGGTTCACCTACCGCACCGGTGGGCCCGTGCTGGTCGACGTCGACGTCACCGTGCCGGCCGGGGCCAGCGTGGCCATCGTCGGGGAGACCGGGTCCGGGAAGACGACCTTCGCCAAGCTCCTGTCCCGCCTCGCCGACCCCACCGAGGGCCGCGTCACGGTGGGCGGTGTGCCCCTCCCGGAGGTCGATCCGGCGTCGCGGTCCTCGCGGATCCGCATGGTGCCCCAGGACGGCTTCGTGTTCGACGCCACGCTCGGCGAGAACATCGCCATGGGTCGGCCCGGAGCGACGCTCGACGACGTGCGCCGGTCCATCGACGAGCTCGGCCTGGGGGAGTGGGTGGCGGCGCTGCCCCGGGGCCTGGAGACCGAGGTGGGCGAGCGGGGCGAAGGGCTGAGCGTCGGGGAGCGCCAGCTGGTGGCGCTGCTGCGCGCCCAGCTCGCCGACCCCGGGCTGCTGGTGCTCGACGAGGCCACCAGCGCCGTCGACCCCCGCACCGAGCGGGCCCTCACCACCGCCCTCCACCGCCTGGCCGAGGGGCGCACCACGGTGAGCGTGGCCCATCGCCTCTCCACCGCCGAGCAGGCCGACCTGGTGCTGGTGTTCGACGCCGGTCGTCTGGTCGAGCGCGGCAGCCACGACGAGCTGGTGGCCCTCGGCGGTCGCTACGCCGAGCTCTACCGCTCGTGGCTGGGCAACACGGGCCAGACCGGCCCCGCCGCCGCTCCAGCACGCGCCGACGAGCCGTCGTAGGGTCTGCGGCCATGGCAAGCGAGGAGTTCATTGCGTTCCAGAAGGCGATGGCGGAGCGGCCGGCGCCGCCGCCCCCGGCGAACCTGCAGGAGCTGCGGGCCCGCATCGACGCCAACATGAAGGACCTGCCGCTGGCCGAGGGCACCGAGGCGGTCGAGGTCGACGCCGACGGCGTGCCCTGCATCGAGGTGCGGGTCACCGACGCCGGCGCCGACGCGCCGGTCATGGTCTGGTACCACGGCGGTGGCTTCCGCATGGCCTCGGCCCTCGCCTACCGCTCATACGGGTCGCACCTGGCCAAGGCCATCCGCGGCCGCGTGCTGTTGGTCGACTACCGGCTCGCCCCCGAGAACCCGTTCCCGGCCGCCGCCGACGACGCCGAGACCGCCTACCGCTGGGTGCTCGCCCAGGGCACCGATGCCGGCAAGGTGGTGTTGGCCGGCGATTCCGCCGGTGGCGGCCTCACCGCCTCGGTGGCCCTCCGTGCCCTCGCGGCCGGCCCGGCCCCGGCCGCCCTGATCTGCTGCTCCCCGCTGGTCGACCTCACCATCAGCGGCGCCACCTACGACACCAACGCCGACGTCGACAAGCTCTGGTCGCGCTCGTCGGCCGAGGAGGTCGTGAACCTCTACCTGGGCGACCACGACCCGAGCGATCCCCAGGCCTCGCCCGTGTTCGGGGCCTGGGCGGGCACCCCGCCGCTGCTCATCCAGGTGGGCTCGATCGAGACCCTGCTCGACGACTCCAACAAGCTCGCTGAGGTGGTGCGCGCCGCCGGTGGCGACGTCACCGTCCACGTCTACGACGACATGCCCCACGTGTGGCAGATGAGCTACCCCGCCTACCCCGAAGCGGTGGAGGCGGTGGAGGAGATCGGTGCCTTCGTCCGCCGGCACACGGCCTGAGCCCGGCGCTCGAGGGGGCAGGCGCCGTGGAGCTCGACGAGCTGCTGGCCGAGCGGGAGGTGACGCGCCGCCTCGTCGTGCTGGCCCGGGCGATGGACGAGCGCGACTGGGCCACGGCGACGGGCGTGTTCCTGCCGGACGCCACCGCCGAGCTCGGGGCCGGTCCCCTGTGCGGGGCGGAGGCCATCGTCGCGTCGATCCGCACCTATCTCGACGCGTGCGGGCCCACGCAGCACCTGCTCGGCAACGTGCTGGTCGACCTCGACCTCGCGGCCGGCGCCGCCACGAGCCGGGCCTACGTCAGCGACGTGCACCTCGGTCGGGGTGAGCGGCGGGACCTCACCTTCTCGACCCTCGGTGACTACCACGACCGCTGGGAGCTCCACGACGGCGCCTGGCGCATCCGCCACCGCCTCAAGCTGAGCAGAGGCGTGCTGGGCTCGATGGACGTGTTCCTCGGCGGCTGACCCCCGGGCCGGTGCAGAGCCGGCCGGGATCTGGCAGCGTGTGCGGCGGGTGCCAGGGGACGGCACCAGATCCCGAGGGGGGACAACCGTGGCCGAGTCGTGGGACCGCATCGTCGACGTCGTCGTGGTGGGCACCGGAGGGGCGGCGCTGACCGCCGCCACCCTCGCGCATGACGGTGGGGCGGAGGTGCTGATCGTCGAGAAGGAGCCCATGCTCGGCGGCACCACCGCGGTGTCCGGTGGCGGCGTGTGGCTGCCGAACAACCACGTGATGAAGGCTGCGGGCGTGGAGGACTCGCGCGAAGAGGCCCTCGCCTACACGCGCCGGGTCTGCGGTGGTCGCGAGCCCGATCCCGAGCTGCTCGAGGTCTTCATCGACACCGCGCCCGAGGTGCTCCGCTACCTCGAGGACCACACCCCGCTCTCGACCCACATCCAGCCCCTGCCCGACTACTACTGGCCGTGGATGTTCCCCGGCACGAAGATGCAGCCGGGTCGCACGGTGGAGGCCGACCCGTACCCCGTCGGTGACGAGCTGCCGGAATGGAAGGACCGCATCGTCAAGCGGGGCACGTTGATGTCGCTCGGCGCCGCCACCACCCTCACCGAGGACCTCTCGCCCCCGACCCCGGAGCTCGAGGCCGAGCTGAAGCGCCGCGAGGAGCAGGACATCCGTCCCAAGGGCGCCGCCCTGATCGCCCGCCTCTTCAAGGGCCTGCTCGAGCGCGGCGTGGAGACGTGGCTGGAGTCGCCCGCCAAGGAGGTCGTCACCGACGAGGCCGGCGACGTGATCGGCATCGTCGTCGAGTACGAGGGGGTCCGCACCCGCATCGGTGCCCGCAAGGGCGTGGTGCTGGCCTGCGGCGGGTTCGAGTGGAACCCGGCGTTGGTGCGGGGCCACCTCGGCTACGAGGTGTACCCGCTGAGCCCGGGCGGCAACACGGGCGACGGGCTGGTGATGGCCCAGGACGCCCACGCCGAGCTCGGGAACATGGACTCCTACTGGGGCACCCCGGTGATGTTCGACCCCGAGATCACCCGCGACGGGAAGCTCGTCCCCCAGTTCGAGTGGGGTCGCGGCGCGCCGGCGTCGATCATCGTGAACCAGAAGGCCCAGCGCTTCGCCAACGAGGCCCTTCCCTACAACGACTTCCCGAAGGCGTTCGGCGTGTACGACACCGAGGCGATCGAGTTCCCCAACGCCGGACCCGGCTACCAGATCTTCGACCGCACCGTCCGCGACTCCCAGCGCATCCTGTCGATGCATCCCGGCCAGCCCGACCCCGACTGGGTGGTCAAGGCCGACACCATCCGGCAGCTGGCCGAGAAGGTCGGGCTCGACCCCGACGCCCTCGAGGCCACCGTGGAGCGGTTCAACGCCAACGCCGCCGAGGGCAAGGACCCCGACTTCGGGCGCTCCGAGCGGGGGCTGATGGCGCCCGGTGCGGTGAAGCCGATCGTGGAGCCGCCGTTCTACGCGGTGGAGATCCACCCCGGCATGCTCGGCACCAACGGTGGGCCCCGGCTCGACCGCAACGGTCAGGTCCGCCGGCTCGGCGGGGGCGTCGTCGGCGGGCTCTACGCAGCCGGCAACACCGCCGCCAACGTGTTCGGCTGGGCCTATCCCAGCGGTGGCGGCACCATCGGCAACGGCATGGTGTTCGGCTACCTCGCCGGCCGCCACGCCGCCGCCCAGCCCGCCCGCGAGCTCTGAGCGACGCCCCTTCTCCTTCACCCTGGCTCTCGTCGTCAGGTCATGCCGGACGAGGTGAGCCAGGGTGAGGAGACCGGGTGGGGGGGGGACCGGGTGCGGAGGTCGCGGCGGTCCGGACGGATGAGGATCAGGTCGGAGGGCGGCCGCCGGCACGGCGGCTGGCCCGGGCCGCCGCGTCGCGCACGGCGCGTCCGGCGGCCATCACCGTGGCCGCCGGGAGCCCGGCCGGGAAGCCGTAGGCGCTGACCGCGGCGATCACCGCGCCGTCGGGTCCGAACACGGGGGCGGCCACCATCCCCACGTCGAAGCGTTGGTCGTCGGTGAGGTCGACGACGGGGTAGTCCTCCCGGGCGAGGGCGGCGAGCAGCTCCGCCACGTCGTCGCGCAGGTCCTCCTGGCCGGGCGCGTCGGTGAGGCGGAAGGTGCGGTCGCCGAGCAGCCGCTGGGTGTCGGAGCCGGCCGTCACCGCGTACCCGCGGCTGCGCACCAGCTCGAGGGCGTCGCGGCAGCGGGCCACCGCGGCCTCGGAGCCGTCCGGGGTGCGGGCCAGCCACGACTCGACGTCGTCGGGCGGGGCCCACGCCATGAACACCGCCCCGAACGGGGGCACGAGGGGCACCCGCTCGCCCTCGCGCATCGCCGGGCCGTAGGGGGAGGGGTCGCCGGCCCGGGCCACGAAGATGATCTCGTCGACGGTGCGGGCGGTGAGGACGGTCTCGGTGCCGAGCTCGGCCGCCAGCGGGGCGAGCAGCTCCCGGGCGGCGTCGATGCCGGGGTGGTGCTCGAGCGCCACCACCCCCGCCACCACCAGGGCCGGGCCCAGTGAGTACGCCTTGGTGACGGGGTGGCGGGTGACGTGGCCGCTCTGCTCCAGGACCGCCAGCACGGCGTGGGCCGACCCCAGGCTCATGCCGGTGCGCCGCACGAGCTCGCTCAGGGTGAAGCGCTCGTCGGGGTGGGTCACCAGCAGGTCGAGGACCTGCACGGCGCGGGCGGCGGCGGGGGCGGGACGGGCCACGGCACGATCCAGTCCGGTCGGGAGCGGGGAGGGGGGACGAGGCGGCGACCCCCGGGCGGTCGAGGCGGTCGTGGGATCCGGTTGACCCGGTGGGTCCCAGTGCCTACGGTCACATCACCATAGCGAAGAGTGCTTCGCAATTGCGAAAATGCGGTTGCGATGCAGGGGGACATCACGTCGCGCCGCGGCGCCCACCGAGGAGATCAGGAGATCCCGTGAAGCTCGACCTGCTCTACGAGTTCCAGCCCAAGATCGGGCCCTACGACGAGCCGTTCCCGTACGGCCAGAAGAAGGCGGAGCAGGCCACCTACGACGAGGCCATCGAGGAGATCCGCTTCGCCGACTCCCTCGGCTTCCACACCGTCTGGTGCGTCGAGCACCACTTCCGCGACGGCCGCTCCGCCTGCCCCAGCAACGAGGTCGTCCTCGGTGCCCTGTCCACCATCACCGAGAACATCCGGCTCGGGTTCGGCGTGAGCCTCATGCCCCCCGGCTTCCAGCACCCGGCCCGGGTGGCCGAGAAGGTCGCCACCGTCGACGTGCTGTCCCACGGCCGGGTCGAGTGGGGCACCGGTCGTTCGACGCCGATGGAGCAGCTCGCCTTCGGCGTGCCCGCCGACGACCGCAGCCGCGACATGTGGCGTGAGGCGGTGGAGTTCGTCGTCGAGGCGTGGACCAACGAGTCCATCTCGTGGGACACGGAGCTCATCCAGTTCCCCGAGCGCAAGCAGTGCCCCAAGCCGTTCCAGGACCCCCACCCCCCGGCGTGGCTGGCTGCCGCCAGCGCCCCCTCGGCGGTCGCCGCGGGGCGCAACGGCTTCGGCCTCCTCTCCTTCGCGCTCCTCCAGCCGGTCGAGGTGATGGCCGACATCATCAACCAGTACCGGGCCGCTCAGCTCGAGGCGGAGATGGAGGGTCTCCCGATCATCCCGAAGTTCCGCAACGACCGGGTCGGGGCCTACACGCTGGTGCACTGCACCGACGACATGGACGCTGCCCACGGCTACCTGTGGGACTCCATCACCTGGTGGTACCGCCATCTCGCCGAGTTCACCCTCAAGTGGGAGGCGCCGAACCTCAGTCCGGAGGAGCGGGCCCAGGTGTTCCCGCTGCTCGAGGACACCATCAACGGCACCGTCGACGTCCAGAACTACATCGACCAGGACATGATCGTGATCGGCACCCCCGAGGAGTGCCTCGAGAAGATCGTGCGCTACGACGAGGCCGGCGTCGACCAGCTCCTCTGCTACGTGCAGTTCGGGACGGTGCCCCACGAGAAGGTCATGCGCAGCCTCGAGCTGCTGGGCACGAAGGTCATCCCCGAGCTCGAGAAGCGAGGCCACCGCGTCGACGCCCGCGTCGCCGCGGCCGGCTGAGGAGTCGTGCCATGGACATGATCTCCGGCATCCGCCAACAGGCCGCGCACGGCGCACCCCAGGGGGCGGCCGGCCCCGACGGCCGTCCGCTCCTCACCGAGGAGCTGGCTGCCGCGTTCTCGCTCAAGGGCCGCACCGCGGTGGTCACCGGCGCCGCCGGCGGGATCGGTCGTCAGGCCGCGCTCACCTTCACCCAGGCCGGCGCCGACGTGGTCATCGCCGACGTCGGCACCGACGGGCTCGAGCAGACCGCCGCCATGGTCGAGGAGATCGGTGGCCGTGCCGTGGTGGTGCCCACGGACGTCAGCGACCGGGCTGCGGTCAACGCCCTGGCGGTGGCCGCCGTCAAGGCCCGCGGTCGTCTCGACGTGTGGGCCAACGTCGCCGGCATCATCCGCAACTCCCTGATCGTCGACGCCTCCCCGGAGGACGTCGAGGCGGTCACCCGGGTCAACCTCTGGGGCACCTACTGGGGCATCGCCGCCGCCGGCCGTGCCATGAAGAACGGGGGGTCGATCATCAACGTCTCCTCGGCCGGGGGCGAGATGCCCGCACCGACCCTGTCGATCTACGCCATGACCAAGGCCGGGGTGAACCACCTCACCCGATGCGCCGCGACCGAACTGGGCCCGTCCCGCATCCGGGTCAACGCGATCGCTCCGGGCTTCACCGACACCCCCATGGTGCAGCGCAACTGGACCCGTCCGGACGGCTCGGTCGACGAGGAGGCCCGCGACGCCCTGCTCAAGGTGCGGGCCGCCCAGTCGCCGCTCGACGTCACGGGTACCCCCGAGGACCAGACCTGGGCCATGCTCTACCTCGCCTCGGACGCCTCCCGTTTCGTGACGGGACAGGTGATCCGACCGAACGGAGGGGTGGTGATGGCATGACGACGGGTGACGAGTCTCCGATCCCGGACTACCTGTCGATGCTCAGGCTCGACGGGCGCAACTACGTGGTGGCCGGTGCCGGCGTGGGCATGGGACGGCACACGACCCACGCGCTGGCGCAGGCCGGCGCGGCGAAGATCGTGTGCGTCGACATCGACGCCGGCCGCGCCGAGGAGATCGCCGACGAGGTGGGGCGGGAGGTCGCCATCCCCTGGGCCGGCGACGTGACCACCCGGGAGGGGGCTGCCGCCCTCGGTGCCTTCGCGGAGCAGGAGCTCGGCACCATCAACGGCTTCGTCGACATCATCGGCATGGCCAAGTGGGAGTCGATCCTCGACATGACGGACGAGACGTTCGACTGGGAGATCGACATGAACCTGCGCCACGCGTTCCTGCTGTCGCAGGAGCTCGGGCGGCGCATGGTCACCACCGGCGGCGGCACGATGACCTTCATCGCCTCGGTCAGCGGGCTCACGTCAGGGCCCATGCACGCCGCCTACGGGGCGGCCAAGGCGGGGCTGATGGTCTGGATCCAGACCCTCGCCGAGGAGCTGGGCCCCAAGGGCATCCGCGCCAACGCGGTGGCGCCGGGCACCATCCTCAGCCCCCGCATGGACGCGGTGTTCACCGCCGAGCAGCGCAAGGCCAACGCCGACAACGTGCCGTTGGGCCGCATCGGGGCCACCTCCGACATCGCTGCGGCCTGTCTGTTCCTGACCAGCGACCTGTCGAGCTACATCTCGGGGCGAACGATCGTCGTCGACGGCGGCGTCGACGCGAAGTTCCCGTACCCGACGACCCTCTGACCGACCCGGTCGAGCTGCGACCGGAGTCCGTCGCCGTGCGGCCCGCCCCTCCGGGGCGGGCCGTGGCGCGCCGGAGGCCGACGCCGGCGCTTTTCCTGGTCAGGGGGCCTCGTGGCTAGTGTCCTCTCCGGCCCTAGAGACCCCGCCCACGCTGGAGGAGCCCCCGTGAAGACCCCCGTTCGCGTCGCCGTCACCGGTGCCGCCGGCCAGATCGGCTACAGCCTGCTGTTCCGCATCGCCAGTGGCCAGATGTTGGGCGAGGACCAGCCCGTGATCCTCCACCTGCTCGACATCACCCCGGCGCTGGGGGCCCTGCGAGGCGTCGCCATGGAGCTCGAGGACTGCGCCTTCCCGCTCCTCGAGGGCATCGTCGAGACCGACGACCCCAACGAGGCGTTCAAGGACGTCAACTACGCCCTCCTCGTGGGTGCCCGCCCCCGCTCGAAGGGCATGGAGCGCAAGGACCTGCTCGAGGCCAACGGCGCCATCTTCACCGTCCAGGGCAAGGCCCTCTCCGACAACGCCGCCCCCGACGTGAAGATCCTCGTGGTGGGCAACCCGGCGAACACCAACGCGCTGATCGCCATGCACAACGCCCCGAACATCCCGAACGAGCGGTTCACGGCCATGACCCGGCTCGACCACAACCGGGCCATCGCCCAGCTCGCCCGCAAGACCGGCACCGCCGTGCGCGACATCAACAAGATGACGATCTGGGGCAACCACTCCGCCACCCAGTACCCGAACATCTTCCACGCCGAGGTGAAGGGCCAGAAGGCCGCCGAGCTGGTGGACGACCAGGACTGGCTCGAGAACGACTTCATCCCCACCGTGCAGCAGCGGGGCGCCGCCATCATCGAGGCCCGTGGCCTCTCGAGCGCCGCGTCGGCCGCCAACGCCGCCATCGACCACATGCGCACCTGGGCGCTCGGCACCCCCGAGGGTGACTGGGTCTCCATGGCCGTCCCGTCCGACGGCAGCTACGGCGTGCCCGAGGGCCTGATCTCCTCGTTCCCGGTGACCTGCACCAACGGCGAGTACTCCATCGTGCAGGGCCTCGAGCTCGACGACTTCTCCCGGGCCCGCATCGACGCCTCTGTGGCCGAGCTGGCCGAGGAGCGCGACGCGGTGAAGGAGCTGGGCCTGATCTGATCCGGCCCACCGCTGATCTCGACGTGAGGGCCGGCCGCGAGGCCGGCCCTCCGCCGTTCCCGGCTACTTCAGGAACTTCGAGGTCGTGTTGTCGGCCAGCACCTTGCCCCCGGTCTGGCAGGTGGGGCAGTAGTTCACCGTGTAGGCGTTGTACTCGACCGCCCGGATGGTGTCGCCGCACTCGGGACAGGTCTCGCCCGCCCGCTTGTACACGGAGCCGGGCCGTTCGGCCGAGGAGCTCATGGCGTCGCGCTCCCGCTCCACGGCCAGCGCCTCGTCGATGCACGCGTGGAGGGCGGCGTGCAGGCGGTCGATCTCCTCGTCGGTGAGCTTGTGGGTGGAGGCGAACGGTGAGAGCTTCGCCCGCCAGCAGATCTCGCTGGAGAGCCGTCGACCGATCCCGGCGACGGCCCGCTGGTCGCGCAGGAAGCCGTGGACCCGCATGGACTTGTGGGCGGCGAGGGCGGCGGCCAGCTCGGACCGGTCGAGGGTGAGGGCGTCGGGCCCGAGGCCCTCGATCGGCGGCTGCCCCGCCGGGTCGCCGGCCACCACCCACACACCGGCCCGCTTCTCCTTGGCCATCTCGGTGAGCAGCAGGGCCGAGCCGTCGTCGAACGTCCAGCGGGCCAGGCCGCCCTTGGGCTTGGCCGACTGCTTCACGTCCGGCTCCAGGCGCCCGCCCTGCATCAGGTGGATGACGAACGACTCCTCGCCGAACCCGAGCAGCAGGTACTTCCCGATCCGGGTGACCTCCCGCAGCTCGGTGCCGACGATCGAGGCCGGGTCCGGGGAGAAGGTCTTGAGCGCGGTGAAGGTGAGCGGGCGGAAGCCGGCCAGGGCGTGGCCGGCGAACGTCGCGGTGAGGCGCTCGGCGTGGGCCTGGAGCTCGGGCAGCTCGGGCACCGTCAGCCCACCGTCGCTCGCAGGGGTCCGAGGGCGTCGTGCAGGCCGGCGAGGAGCCCCTGGTGGGCGAGCAGCACTCCCACGTCGCCACCCACGCGGAGCTGCCCGGCCATGAAGGCGGCCTGGGCGCTGGTGCGGCCTTCGTGCACGGCGGAGGCGGTGGCACGGTCGCACCGGAAGGTGACGTCAGCGTCGGCGGCGGGGCCGGTGAGGAGCTGCACGGAGCCGTCCTCGAAGCGGATGTGCCAGACGACTCGCGCCCCGTCGTCGTCGACGGTCTGCTGCACCACGAGACGGGCTCCCCGGCTCGCGGCGGCGAGGTCGGCATCTGCGGCCACGGCCCGCGCGGCCGCCTCGAACCAGGCGGGGGAGAGGTAGTCGGCCATCGTCGGAAGCCTACGGCGCTCGGCCCGATCCTCCGTCGCCTCCGCTCCCGGTGGGCACCCGGGGGAGGCGGCGGTACCGTCCGCCAGGGTCGACCGGGGCCGTCCCTACCCCGGAGCTGACTGGACAAGCACCACCAGATGAGCCGACGAAAGAATGTCGGTCCGCGTTGGTGGGAGCTCCGCGCGACGCCGTTATGTTGTTCATCCATGTCGAAGGGACAGCCCGCCGATCTGAACGTGAAGCTGATGCGGGTGGCGCGTGCGCACCGCACCCTGGCCGCCTCCCTCCTCTCGGAGGTCGGGCTCCACCCGGGCCAGGAGGCCCTGCTCATGGAGCTGTGGGACCACGACGGGCGCACCCAGGCCGACCTCGCCGAGAGCCTCGGCGTCGAGCCCCCCACCGTCACCAAGATGCTCCAGCGGATGGAGGGCTCCGACCTCGTCGACCGCCGGCCTGACGCCACCGATCGCCGGGCCATCCGCGTGTACCTCACCCCGAAGGGCCGTCGCCTGAAGGGCAAGGTCGACAAGCTCTGGGCCGAGCTCGGCTCCCGGGCCTTCGACGGGCTCTCCGACCGGCAGCGGTCGAACCTCCGCTCCCTGCTCAACGCGGTCGAGGCCAACCTGGCCGCCGGCTGAGGGCGGCCGCGGCCGGTTCACCGTCCCGGCGCGCTGCGGTACGGTCCTCGGCACCGGACGGGGGCCGTGGCCCCCGGTGAGCACGACGGAGGGCAGTGATGGGCTTCCTCGACAAGGTCAAGGAGTCGGCGAACCAGGTCGCCAACACGGTCAACGAGACCGTGAACAAGGGCCAGCAGTCCTTCGACCAGAGCCAGTCGAAGAAGGCCTCGGACGCCCTCCTGCGCGACCTGGGCGCCCTGGTCTACGCCCGCGACACCGGTCGGGGCGGCCCCGACACCGAGGCGGCCATCGCCCGGGTCACCGCCGACCTCCAGGCCCACGAGGCCCAGGGGGGCGTGGTCGACCTCGAGGAGCGGTCCCGTCCAGCGGCCCCCGGCGCCGGGGCCCCGCCCCCGCCCGCGAGGGCCGACGCGCCGCCCCCGCCTCCGGGTGGGGCCACCGCTCCGCCTCCCCCGCCCGGCGGCGTCGCCGCGCCGCCTCCCCCGGGGGGCGCCGTGACCCCGCCCCCGCCGCCCGCTCCGGGCACGGTCGCCCCGCCGCCTCCCCCGGGCACGGTGGCGCCGCCTCCGCCGCCCGGCACCGTCCAGTAGCCCGGCCGCAAGAGGGCCGCCGACACCGTCGGCGGCCCGTCGCGCGGCGGTAGCGTCGCCCCGTGCTCCGGATCCTCAGCCACGTCGGTCGCCTCGAAGCCGTCACCCTGCCCCCTGAGCTCGCTGCTCGGGTGGAGATCGTGCCCATCCCGATGGAGGGCGAGATCGACCCGGGGCTCACCGGCGAGGTGCTGCTCTCCACGCCCACCGCCGTGCCCAACCTGGCCGAGGCCCTCGGCCGTGGGGTGCGGTGGGTGCACCTCATCGGCACCGGCATCGACCAGTTCCCGCTCGAGCTCGTCGGTCCCGACCGTATCCTCACCAACTCCCGGGGCCTCAGCGCGGTGCCCATCTCCGAGTGGGTGATGGCGTGCATGCTTGCCTTCGAGAAGCGCCTCCCCGAGGCCTGGGCGGACGAGGCCCCCGAGCGCTGGAACTTCCCACCGACCCCGCTCGGCACCCTCCACGGCCGCACCCTCGCGCTGCTGGGCCTGGGCGGCATCGGTACCGCCATCGCCGAGCGGGCGCTCCCGTTCGGCATGCGGGTGCGGGCCGTGCGCCGCTCCGACGCCCCCAGCCCGGTCGAAGGGGTCGAGATGGTGCGGTCCGTCGAGGAGCTCGTGGAGGGCGCCCACCACGTCGTGCTGGTGGCCCCGTTGACCGACGCCACCAGGGGCATCGTCGACGCCGCCCTGTTCGCCCGGATGGAGCCGGGCGTCCACCTCGTCAACGTCGCCCGGGGGCCGCTCGTGGCGCAGGACGACCTGCGGGCCGCGCTCGACGACGGCACCGTGGCCATGGCCAGCGTCGACACCACCGACCCGGAGCCGCTGCCGGCCGGGCACTGGATGTACGAGCACCCCCGGGTGCGGGTGAGCCCCCACGTCTCGTGGAACTTCCCCGGTGCGTTCGCGGCGATGTACGAGGTGTTCGCCGAGAACCTGGGCCGCTACCTCGACGGTCGGCCGCTCGTCTCGGTGGTCGACCCGGCCGCCGGGTACTGACTCGTGGCCGTCGGGCCCTCGCCGAGCGACGAGGGGCCCCACCCCGGCAGCGCCGCGGAGCAGTGGTCGTTCTCCCTCGGTCGGACCGGCATCGACCGCTCGCTCGTGGTGCACCTGTCGCTCGTCCCCGGTGAACGACGGGCGGCCTTCGCCGCCGCGGTGCGCCTCGAGCCGGCCTACGCGGTCGTCCTCGTGGCCGTCGACCTCCCCCTCCCACGGCACGGCCTGGAGCTGCGGGGTCCCGGCATCTGGGCCGACCACGTCGTGGAGGAGCCCCTCGCCCGCTGGTCGCTCGGGCTCGAGGCCTTCGGCGTGGGCGTGCCCGTGGAGCCCGACACCGACCTCGAGGTGCTGCTCGCCGCGTCCGGAGCTCCCGACCTGAGGGGCGACCGGGCCCCGATCGGCTGGGACCTCGAGTGGACGTCGGTGGCGGCACCGGTGCCGGACAGCGCCCGCGGCTACCGCGTCGACTGCCGGGTCGAGGGCGATCTGCTCACCGCCCACGCCACCGCCGAGCTGGACGGTCCGGGCGAGCGCTCCCACCGCTGGTGACCTCCGGCTGACCGGCGTGGCGGACGAGCGGCCTCGCTGGCGGGAGGGGCGCCGCGGCCCGGGACCGGCCCGCCACTAACCTCGGACGGATGCGTCATCCGCTCCTGTCCACCGTCCTGGCCGTGGGGATCGACCCCCAGAAGCTCCTCGAATCCGTGGGGCTCATCGGCCTGTGGCTGGTGGTCTTCGCCGAGTCGGGCATCATGATCGGCTTCTTCCTCCCCGGCGACTCGCTGCTGTTCACCGCCGGGCTGGCCACCACGGGCATCGAGCTGAGCAACGGCAACACGTTCACCCTCGCCGGAGGTCATGTCTGGCTCGTCGCCCTGGGGTGCGCCGTCGCCGCTGTCGCCGGCGACCAGGTGGGCTACGCGTTTGGCAGGCGGGTGGGGCCGGCCCTCTTCCGTCGCTCCGAGTCGCGCCTGTTCAAGCCCGAGTACGTGATCAAGGCCGAGCTCTTCTTCGAGAAGCACGGGGCGAAGGCCATCATCCTCGCCCGCTTCGTGCCGATCGTGCGCACGTTCACCCCGATCGTGGCCGGCACGTCGAACATGCACTACCGCACGTTCGTGAAGTTCAACATCATCGGCGGCATCGTCTGGTCCGTCGGCTTCGTCCTGCTCGGCTACTGGCTCGGCTCGGCGTTCCCGCAGATCGGCGACAACCTCGAGCTCGCCGTGGTGATCATCGTGATCTTCTCGCTGGTGCCCATCGGCATCGAGTTCTGGCGGCACCGCCGCAAGGCCAAGCTCGACGCCGCCCTCGAGAAGTTCAACGAGGAGCACCCCCAGGTCTGACCCGCCAGCGGTCAACCCCGGCCGTCATCTCCCTCCGGCCCGTCGCGGTGCACGTGGGCCCGTTGGCCGTCGCGGTCGAAGATCATGATCAGCTCCGCCGGCCCGTCCAGGGCGGTGACCGCGTGCGGGGTCATGGTGGTGAACTCCGCCGCCTCTCCTGCCTCGACCACGATCTGACGTTCGCCGAGGTGGAGGCAGACCCGGCCCTCGATCACGAAGAACCAGTCGTGGCCCGGGTGCACCTGTTGCTCCACCGGGCCCGTCCGCGGGCGGAGCCGCATCTTGATGGCGGTGGTGGCGCTGGTGGGACGGCTGAGCACCCAGGTCGTGCTGGTGCCGGCGCGGCTGGGGGCGGGGCGGATGACGACATCGTCGTCGCCGTGCACGTCGAGCAGCTCGTCGAGGTCGACCTGGAGCGCCGATGCCAGCGGGAGCAGCACGTCGAGGCTGATCGTGCGCTTTCCCGTCTCCACCCGGCTGATGGTGGAGGGGCTCAGGTTGGTGCGGGCCGCCAGCTCGTCGAGCGAGAGGCCCATGGTGGTGCGCAGGCTGCGCAGCCGGGTGCGCACGATCTGCTCGATGTCCTGCTCGGCCACGGGTGCTCCTCGGTGGCTGTCGGCCCCGGCGGGCTCGGCGAGGCTTGCGAATCTCGCAAGAGAGTGTGCGGAATCCGCCTGCCACCGTAGCGTCGAACCATGAACGAGCACCGGCACCGGGAGATGGAACGGCACTGCGACGTTGCGGTCGTGGGCGGATCGGCGGCCGGCCTCGCCGCCGCCCTCCAGCTCGGGCGCCAGGGGCGGACCGTCATCGTCGTGGACGCGGGCGAGCCCCGGAACGCCCCGGCGGGTCACGTGCACGGCTACCTGGGCCACGAGGGCCTGCCACCCGGCGAGCTCGCGGCCATCGCCCGTGAGGAGGTCCGCCGCTACGGCGCCGAGGTGCTGGCCGGGCTGGCCCTCACCGTGGACCGGGGCGACGACGGGTGGTTCCGGGTCGAGCTGACCGGGGGGACGACGATCCTCGCCCGACGGGTCCTCGCCGCCACCGGTCTGACCGACGAGCTGCCCGCCATCGAGGGCCTGGCGCGCCACTGGGGCGGCGGCGTGGTCCACTGCCCGTTCTGCCACGGCTACGAGGTGCGGGACCGACGGGTGGTGCAGATCGTCACCGGTCCGATGGGCCTGCACCCCACCCCGCTCTTCCGCCAGCTCACCGACCGGCTCACGGTGGTGGTCCACGATGGTGCCGGCGTCGACGACACCGACCTCGACCGCCTGCGGGCGGGCGGCGTGGCCGTGGTCGAGGGGCCGGTGCGGCGGATCCTGACCGGGCCCGACGGCCACCTCGCAGGGGTGGAGCTGGCCGGTGGGGCCCGGCTCGAGGCCGACGCGGTGGCGGTCGGCCCCCGCTTCCGGGCCAACGCCGGGCCCTTCGCCGCACTGGGGCTCCACCCGGCGCCGCATCCGTCGGGCCTGGGCGACGTGCTGGAGGTCGGGCCCACGGGGGAGACCGCCGTGGCCGGGGTGTACGCCGCCGGGAACGTCCGCGACCCGAGCCAGCAGGTGCTGCACGCGGCCGCCGACGGGAGCCGCACCGGCGCCATGATCGCCTTCAGCCTGGCCGAGGAGGACCTCGCCGACGGGCGTCGCCCGTCCGCGAACCAGACCGATTGGGACCACCGCTACGACGGCGACCGGATGTGGAGCGGGAACCCCAACGGCACCCTGGTCCGCGAGGCCCGGGCGATGGTGCCCGGCCGGGCACTCGACGTGGGTGCCGGCGAGGGCGGCGACGCGCTGTGGCTCGCCGAGCGCGGGTGGCGGGTCACCGCCAGCGACGTGTCGACCCGGGCGCTGGACCACCTCGCCGCCGAGGCCGGCCGGCGTGGTCTCACCGTCGACGCGCTGGCCGTCGACGCCAACGCCCCCGACGCCTTCGGGGCGGGCCGGTTCGACCTCGTGTGCGCGTCCTACGCCTCGATCCCCCGCACCGCCGACGACCGGGCCGCCGCCAACCTGCTGGCTGCGGTGGCGCCGGGTGGCACGTTGCTGGTGGTGGGCCACGACCTCGCCCCCATGAGGGCGCCGATCGATCCCCGCGTCGCCAGCCGGGCCTTCGACGCCGACGCGTTCGTGCGCGTCGACGACGTCGCCGCCGCCCTGCTCGCCGCACCGGGCTGGAGATCGAGGTGCACGAGACCCGCCCCCGCCCGCACGGGGCGGCTTCATCCCACCACGTCGACGACGTGGTCCTCCGCGCCCGCCGCCTCCCCTGACCTCTCGACCCGCTCTGGGGGCTCGCGGGACCTGTCGGCCGGGGAACCACCCCGGGCAGCGCGCGGCTCCGAGGGGGGAGAGGGCCTGAAAACGACGTCCGGCGCCGCCTACCTCCATCAGGAGGTGGTTCGGCGCCGGGCGAGGTGTCCCCGTGCTCGCCGCCCGGGGGCGGCGGCCGGATCAGGACTGGCCGATGAGCTTGCGGTTCTTCAGCTTGGACTTCAGGTAGTCCCGGTTCATCAGGGCGATGAAGTCGATCGGGATCTCCTTCGGGCACGCCTCCTGGCACTCGCCGTAGTTCGTGCAGGAGCCGAAGAAGAGCTCCATGGTCTCGACCATGTCCTCGGTGCGCTTCCACCGCTCGGCCTGGCCCTGCGGCAGCAGGTTGAGGTGGGCGAGCTTGGCCGAGGTGAACAGCTGGCCGGCGCTGTTGGGGCACGCCGCCACGCAGGCACCGCAGCCGATGCAGGCGGCCGCGTCCATGGCGGTGTCGGCGGCCGGCTTCGGGATGAGGATCTCGTTGGCGTCGCGGGGCGCACCGGTGTCGGCGCTGATGTAGCCGCCGGCCTCGATGATGGCGTCGAGGGCCGAGCGGTCGACCATGAGGTCCTTCTGCACCGGGAAGGCGGCGGCACGCCACGGCTCGATGGTGACCGTCTCGCCGTCCTTGAACTTCCGCATGTGCAGCTGGCAGGTGGCCGTGCCCTTCTGGGGGCCGTGGGCCTGGCCGTTGATCATCAGGCCGCAGGTGCCGCAGATGCCCTCGCGGCAGTCGCTGTCGAAGGTGATCGGCTCGCGGCCGGCCTCGATGAGGGCCTCGTTGACGTTGTCGAGCATCTCGAGGAAGGACATCTCGTCCTTCACGTCGGTCGCCTGGTAGGTCTCGAAGCGGCCCGGGTCGTCGGGGCCGTCCTGACGCCAGACCTTGAGGGTGAGGTTCACGTGGGTCTCCGGTGGGTCAGGGCTACTTGTAGGAGCGGACGGTGGGCTTGACGAACTCGAACTCGAGGGGCTCCTTGTGCAGGACCGGGGCGTTGCCCTTGCCCGTGTACTCCCAGGCGCCGACGAACGAGAAGTTCTCGTCGTCGCGCTGGGCCTCGCCCTCCTCGGTCTGGTGCTCCACCCGGAAGTGGCCGCCGCAGGACTCCTCGCGCTGGAGGGCGTCGCGGCACATCAGCTCGCCCAGCTCGAAGAAGTCGGCCACCCGGGCCACCTTCTCCAGCGACTGGTTGACGCCCTCGGCGTTGCCGAGCACCCGGACGTTCTTCTCGAACTCCTCGCGCAGGGCGGGGATCTCCGAGATGGCCTTCTCCAGGCCGGACTTCTCGCGGGCCATGCCGCAGTAGTCCCAGACGAGCTTGCCGAGCTCGCGGTGGTAGTACTCCGGCGACTTGGTGCCGCCGACCGAGAGCCACCGCTTGATCTCGTCGTTGATGCCGGCCTCGGCCTCGCGGAACGCGGGGTCGTCGGTGCTCACCGGCGCCTGGCCGAGCAGCCCGGCCAGGTAGTCGCCGACCGTGTAGGGGGCGACGAAGTAGCCGTCGGCCAGGCCCTGCATGAGCGCCGAGGCACCGAGGCGGTTGGCCCCGTGGTCGGAGAAGTTGGCCTCACCCAGGGCGTACAGGCCCGGGATGTTGGTCATCAGGTTGTAGTCCACCCACAGGCCGCCCATCGTGTAGTGGGAGGCGGGGTAGATGCGCATCGGGACCTTCATCGGGTCCTCGTCGGTGATGCGCTCGTACATGTCGAAGAGGTTGCCGTAGCGCTCGAACACGACGTTCTTGCCGAGGCGGCCGATGGCGTCCGAGAAGTCGAGGTACACGCCGTTCTTCAGCGGTCCCACGCCCCGGCCCTCGTCGACGACCACCTTGGCGGCACGCGAGGCGATGTCGCGGGGCGCCAGGTTGCCGAAGGAGGGGTAGCGACGCTCGAGGTAGTAGTCGCGGTCCTCCTCGGGGATCTGGTCCGGAGGCCGGTTGTCGTCCATCCGCTTCGGCACCCAGATGCGGCCGTCGTTGCGGAGCGACTCCGACATGAGGGTGAGCTTCGACTGGAACTCGTCGCTCGCCGGGATGCAGGTCGGGTGGATCTGCGTGTAGCAGGGGTTGGCGAACAGGGCGCCCTTCTTGTGGGCCCGCCACGCGGCGGTGGCGTTGCTGTTCATCGCGTTGGTCGACAGGTAGAAGGCGTTGCCGTACCCGCCGGTGCACAGCAGGGTGGCGTGGCCCGACCAGCTGCGCACCTCGCCGGAGGTGATGTCGCGGGTGACGATGCCGACGCACACGCCGTCCTTGGTGACGACGTCGAGCAGCTCGGTCTTGGTGTGCAGCTCGACCCGGCCCAGCGACACCTGCTGCATGAGGGCCTGGTAGGCGCCGAGCAGCAGCTGCTGGCCGGTCTGGCCCCGGGCGTAGAAGGTGCGGGACACCTGGGCGCCACCGAAGGAGCGGTTGTCGAGCAGGCCGCCGTACTCACGGGCGAAGGGCACGCCCTGGGCGACGCACTGGTCGATGATGTCGACGCTCACCTGGGCCAGGCGGTACACGTTCGACTCGCGGGCCCGGAAGTCGCCGCCCTCCACCGTGTCGTAGAAGAGGCGGTAGATGGAGTCGCCGTCGTTCTTGTAGTTCTTGGCGGCGTTGATGCCGCCCTGGGCGGCGATCGAGTGGGCCCGGCGGGGCGAGTCGTGGAAGGTGAAGCACTTCACCTGGTAGCCCAGCTCGGCGAGGGTGGCGGCGGCGGCGGCGCCGGCGAGGCCGGTGCCCACCACCAGCACGGTGAACTTCCGCTTGTTGGCGGGGTTCACCAGCTTCATGTTGAAGCGGTGGTTGTCCCAGCGGTCCTGGATCGGGCCGGAGGGAACCTTGGAGTCGAGGGTGATCGTGCTCATCGACGTCCTCTCAGTTGACGGAGACGATGCCGGCGAGCACCGCGATCGGGAAGGTGATGTTGATGCCGGCCACGATGATGGCGAACCCGGCGGCGAAGCCACGACGGAGCGGGTTGTGGCGGGGGTTGAACCGGGGGCTCATGGACCCGAGGCTCTGGAAGATGCTCCAGGCCCCGTGGTACAGGTGCAGCCCGAGGGCCAGGTTGCCGAGGATGTAGATGGCGGCGACCCACGGACGGTCGAGGCTGTAGGCCACGTTCTCGTAGGCGTCGCCCCGCACGAAGTCGGGGTTGACCGCCTTGAAGCCCCAGGTCAGGTCGGCGAGGTGCCAGAGCAGGAAGAGGCCGACGATGATGCCGCTCCACCGCATGGTGCGGGCGGCGAAGCTGACGGCCACGTAGTCGCGGGGCGACTTGTACTTGACCGGCCGGGCGGCGGCGTTGATCCGGGTGAGCCCGTACGCGCAGTGGATGTGCAGCACGAAGGCCACGATGAGCCCGATGCGCATCAGCCACAGCGTCACCGTGCGGGGCAGGATCGGCACGAGGAGCTCACGCAGGAACTCGGCGTAGTGGTTGAAGTCGACCGGCCCCAGGTACATCTTCAGGTTGCCGACCATGTGGAGGAAGACGAACCCCATCAGCCCGATGCCGGTGAGGGCCATCACCCACTTCTTGCCGACGTACGACCGATAGAGGTCGAGGATGACGAACGGGCTCCGCTGGTGCCGCTTCGCGATCGGAGGGGACGAGATGTCCGGCGTGAGGGCAGGCGGTTCCTTGGTTGCTGTCACGAGCGAACCTTTCCTACGAGTCGATTCACCGGCGAACCGGGTGACGAGGGTGTGGAGCCGCTCGGCGCGGGGAGTGCGTCGCCTGCGGGCGAGTTCACGCTACTCACCGGCCGTTCAGTCGGGCGAAACCGGTGACCCCCGCCACCCGGGGGAGGTGTGGTAGAGGCGTCATCCGGCCAGGCGGCGCCGGTGCGTGCGGCGCGCGACGGGCCGGCCCGGCTCGTGCAGCTCCACGGTCACGGCCAGCACGGGACCGCGGTGGAGCACGTCGGGCGGGGGCTCGGGCACGGCCAGCGCCACCTGCCCGACCCGGGCCACGGCGTCGGCCTCCACGTCGCCCTCCCACCCGACCCGCAGGAACGGCTCGCCCTCGTCGCCCTCCCACCTCGCGGTCACGAGGACCCGGACGGCGTCGAGCCGCTGGCGCCGGTCGTTGACCACGTGGAGGTCGAGGTGGGCCCGGGTGCCGGGGTGCACCACCGGCGGCAGCTGGTCGAGCACGGCGACGACCGGGGCGCAGGCGGCCACGAAGGCGTCCCAGGCGGGCTTGGGTCGCCGCTCGTGGTCGAGGAGGGCGGCGGTCACGCCGGGGACGGGGTCGGCGAGGGCGAAGGCGGCGAACCCGCCCGTGGGCCGGTACTTGAGCCGCCGGAGGGTCTCCACGAGCGTGGCGACCACCTCGGCCTGGTGGGCCTGGGCCTCGGCCGCCCACCCGGCGAGCGTGCGGTGGCGGTCCGGTGGCACCTGGCGCCACACGGGCCCGACCTCCAGGGCCAGGCGGTCGGCGAGGGTCGGCCAGTCGAGGTCGGGCCAGCGCTCCTCGGCGTCGCCGTCGAGGTCGAGCAGCTCTCCACCCCCGGAGGGGGCCTGGGCCCCGAACTCGGCCACGAAGCGCCCGAGGCGGGGCCAGGCCCGGAGCAGGCGGGCGAGGTGGCCCGGGTGGCCCCAGCGCCAGCCGGCCCAGAGGTGCGTCGAGGTGCCGGACAGCTGCGGGAGGTGCGGCCACACGCCGCTGTGGGGCACGACGGGCCGGCTGCCGTCGCTCGCCGAGAGCACCTCGGTCACCGACCGGTCGAGGATCGTGCGGTTCCAGGAGGGCAGCGCCTGGGCGGCGAGCCAGCGGAGCCGGGCCCGGCGGCGGTCGCCGGTGGTGCCGCCCCGCCAGGTGCGGGGGTCGCCGCTCCAGGGCTCGTGGTGGCCGCACCAGAGGAAGATGGAGGGATGGTGGGCCAGCTCGTCGACGGCGTGGCGGGCCAGGGCCCGGGCCTGCGCCTTGGCCTGGCGCTGGAGGGCCCACTGCACCGGGAGGTCCTGCCACAGCAACATGCCGAGGCGGTCGGCCGCCTCGTAGAGCTCGCGGCGGGCGAGGTGGCCGTGCACCCGGAGCAGGTCGAGGCCGGCGTCGGCTGCTGTGGCCACGTCGGCCGCCACCTCCTCGGCCGTCGCCTCGGCGAGGAGCTCCCGGGTCGGTCCGACGGCGATGCCCTTGAGGAACAGGCGCTCGCCGTTCACCCGGGCCACGAAGCCGTCCATGCGGACCTGGCGCAGACCGGTGCGCCACCGGTGGCCGTCGCTCGCCTCGTCGTCGACGAGGACCTCGAGCTCGACGTCGTAGAGGGGTTGGTCGCCCAGCGCCCGGGGCCACCACAGGTCCGGCTCGGGGACGGGGACGGTGAACTCGATGCGGTTCTCGCCGGTGGCGAGGGGGTGCTCCCGCTCGACCACCGCCACGGCCCGGTCGAGGGACGAGGTCCCGTCCTCGCCGTCGAGGCTGGTCGACCCGGCGCCGAGCGGGACGTCCTCGACCGCCCGGGCGACCCAGGTGCGCAGCGTCACCGTGCGGGGCTCGTCGCTGTCGAGCACCACGCGCACGGCGAGCGTGGCCCGGGTCGGGTCGGCCTGGGGGCAGCGCAGCCGGCAGTGGCGCACGCGCACCGGGCCGGTGGTGTGGAGCGAGACCGGGCGCCAGATGCCCCCCGGGTTGACGTCGCCCCCGAGCAGGGCCGAGCGCCCGAGGGCACCCGTGAGGTCGCCGGTGCGCCCGGTGCCCACCGGATCGCAGGCCACCTCGACGGCGAGGAGGTGCTCGTCGCGCTCGCGGAGCAGGCCGGTCACCTCGAACCAGTGGGGCACGGCGTAGCCGGAGGTGTCGCCCAGGTAGGTGCCGTCGAGCCACACGTCGGCGGCGGCCATCACCCCCTCCAGCACGAGGAAGGAGCGGTCGCTCCCGTCGGGCCGGCACGACGAGCTGTCGAACCGGGTGCGGTAGGCGAGGGGCCCGTCGTGGTCGGCGAACGCCGGGGTGGACCGCCAGTGGCCCGGCACCGGCACCCGCTCCCATCCGCCATCGTCGACCTCGGCCTCGGCGAACCCCTGTGGGAGCTCGTCGACGGGGGCGGCGCGCCAGTCGCCCGAGAGGTCGAGGGAGCTCCGGCGGGCCATGTCCGCTCACGCTAGCGAGCGTGGTGGTGGCGGCGTCCGGAGGCGGCGGCACCGAGACCGGTGTGGATCCCGGCGCTGCATCCGCCCGCCTCGGCCGGCGAGGTCGGCGGTAGGTTGAGGCGCGTCGTCGCCGGAGCCTCTCGGCCCGGCAGGGGAGGAGCCACCATGACCGACCGTCCCACCACCCTCGGAGCCCTGCGCGCCTCGGGGTGGGAGAGCCGTCCGGTGAAGGAGGAGGTCCGCCGCAACGCGATCGAGCGGATCAAGGCGGGCGAGGCGCTGTTCCCGAACGTCCTCGGCTACGAGGACACCGTGCTCCCGCAGCTCGAGAACGCGCTGCTCGCCGGCCACGACGTGATCTTCCTGGGGGAGCGGGGGCAGGCCAAGACCCGCATGATCCGCTCGCTCACCGGCCTCCTCGACGAGTGGATGCCGGTGATCGCCGGCTCGGAGATCAACGACGACCCCTACCACCCGGTGTCGCGCCACGCCCGCGACCTCGTCGCCGAGATGGGTGACGAGACACCGATCGACTGGGTGCACCGCGACGACCGCTTCGGGGAGAAGCTGGCCACCCCGGACACCTCCATCGCCGACCTCATCGGCGAGGTCGATCCCATCAAGGTGGCGGAGGGTCGCTACCTCTCCGACGAGCTCACCCTCCACTACGGCCTGGTGCCCCGCACCAACCGCGGCATCTTCGCCATCAACGAGCTGCCCGACCTGGCCGAGCGCATCCAGGTCGGCCTCCTCAACGTGCTGGAGGAGCGCGACGTCCAGGTGCGGGGCTACAAGGTGCGCCTGCCCCTCGACGTCCTGCTGTTCGCTTCCGCCAACCCGGAGGACTACACGAACCGCGGCCGCATCATCACCCCGCTGAAGGACCGCTTCGGCGCCCAGATCCGCACCCACTACCCGCTCGACGTCGACACCGAGGTCACCATCGCCCTCCAGGAGGCCCGGCCGCTGGAGGCCCCGGGCGTGCAGGTCGAGGTGCCGCCGTTCATGGCCGAGATCGTGGCCGAGCTGTCCCAGCTCGCCCGCCGCAGCCCGCACATCAACCAGCGCTCGGGCGTGTCGGTGCGCCTCACCGTCTCCAACCTGGAGACCCTCGTGGCCAACGCCGCCCGGCGCACGCTCGTGCACGGGGAGTTCGACGTGGTGCCGCGCGTCTCCGACCTCGACGCCCTGGCGTCGTCCACCGCCGGCAAGCTCGAGATCGAGACCATCGAGGAAGGGCGCGACGAGCAGATCGTCGAGCAGCTCCTGAAGGCCGCCATCCTCTCGGTGTTCCGGGAGCACCTGGCCGTCGAGAACCTCCGCGACATCGTCGAGGCGTTCGAGGGCGACCGGGTGGTCCACGCCGGCGAGGACGTCACCTCGTCGGACTACCTCGAGCTGCTCGCCGAGATCCCCGAGCTGCGGGCGCCGGTCGAGTCGCTCGCCGGGGCGGAGGCCACGCCGGCGTCGGTCGCCAGCGCGGTGGAGTTCGTGCTCGAGGGCCTGCACCTGTCGAAGCGCCTCAACAAGGACGCCGTCGGCCCCCGCGCCCAGTACCGGGGCCGCAGCTGACCCGTCCCTCACGCTGGCTCACGTGGTCAGGTACCACCTGACCACGTGAGCCAGGACGGGACTCGAGGGGTCAGGACGGGACTCGAGGGGGTCGGGGGTCAGCGGCGGTCGTTGACCAGCTCGCGGACGCCGTCGGTGCCGGCCACCACGACCCGCTCGACCATGGCGCCGGGGAAGATGCCGTGCTCGACGATGCCGGGCACGGCGGAGAGGCGGGCGGCCAGCGCCACCGGGTCGTCGATGGAGCCGAAGTGGGCGTCCATGAGCAGGTTGCCGTTGTCCGAGCGGACGTCGCGGGTGGTGACCGAGGTGGCTCCCAGCTCCTCGACCCAGCGCACGACGGTGGCGGGCGCGAAGTCGAGCACCTCGAGCGGGGTGCCGAAGGGGCCCAGCGCCGGCACCAGCTTCGACTCGTCGACGACGACGATCAGGCGCGAGGTCATGGTCTCCACGAGCTTCTCGCGGGTGTGGGCGCCGCCCCCGCCCTTGGTGAGGTTGAAGGCGGGGTCGACCTCGTCGGCGCCGTCGATGGCGATGTCGAGCGTGCCGATCTCGTCGGGGCTCACGACGGTGAGCCCGAGGGACCGGGCCAGCTCCTCGGTGGCCTTCGACGTCGAGGTGCACACCACGTCGGGCTGCCGGTCGCCGAGCTCGAGGATGGTGAAGTGCACCGTCGACCCGGTGCCCAGCCCCACCTTCATCCCGTCGATGACGTAGCCGGCCGCGTGGCGGCCGGCCTCCTCCTTGGCCCTGGTCTGCGCGTCGCTCACCCGGGCAGCATCCCACGTCCGGTGGCGGCCTCCACCAGCGCCTCGGCGCTGGGGCGACGCTCCCTCGAACGCGTGACCACGCCGTCGGGCACGGACAGGCCGCACTCGGGCGTCCAGCCGTCGATGACCGACTCCCAGACCACGTCGGTGACGGGTACGCCGTCCTCGACCGCCAGCCGCACCTCGCCGGCGGTGCGGTGCACCAGCTCCGTCCGCCAGTCGTCGGCCGGATCGGTGAGGCCCGTGCCGAGCAGCGCCAGGCGTCGCCGGGGCAGCTCGTCGGCGACCCGACGGAGCACCTCGCCCAGGCCCTCGGCCCACGGCGCCCGGCCGTCGGCCGCCACCGGCGCGTCGGCGGGGTACGGGCCGGTCGAGTCGTCGGCGTAGACGGACAGCGCGCCCCGGTAGGTGAGGCCGACGAGGTCGTAGCCACCGGCCAGACCGTCGAGCTCCACCTCGGCCCGTCCGGGCACCGACACGACACCGTCGCGCAGGGCCCGCACCCAGGTGCCGAACCTCAGGCGGTCGAGGGAGCGCGCCCTCGACCGGGCGGCCTCGCGCTCGTCGGGCTCCCGGGTGGTGACCGCCTCGTGCACAGGGGCGGTGTCGATGCAGCACACCACCAGCGGATCACCGCTGCGCAGCAGGCGCAGGGCCTCCCACGACGCCAGGTGCAGCTCGCGCAGGTGGTCGGTGAAGCCCAGCTCGTCGCGCCGACCCGGGGGACGGATGCCGGTGAGCCACCCCTCGGTGGCGCGGGTGAACGGGTCGAGCACCGGCACCCACGCCGCCACCAGGTCGCCGAACGCCTCGGCGACCCGGTCGACGTGGCGCGGCCAGGTGCGGCGCAGCCCGGCCTCGTCGTGGAAGCCGCCCTCGTCGTCGGCGAACCAGCCCGGAAGGGGACCATCGTGCAGGACCGCCCACACCTCGATCCCGGCGGCACGGGCGGCGCGCAGCACCTCGGTCACGAGGTCGGCGGCGTCGCCGTCCCAGCGCCCCGGGGCCGGCTCGAGCCGGGCCCAGTCGATCGTCCACCGCAGGGTGCGCAGGCCCAGGTCGGCCATCAGCTCCAGGTCGCCGGCGAAGTCGACGCCGAAGCCGCTGCCGTCGCCCGACGCCGGCAGCCGCCCGTCGGCCTGCCACCGGGCCCAGTCGCTGCGCGGCGCCACCCCGAGCGACCCGGCCGCGGTGGCCGCCCCGCCCCAACGCAGGAGGCCCGAGGTCGCTCGGTCGTCGGAAGTCTCGCCGTCACCGGTCACATCGGCAGTATTCCCGGTACGGTGCCCCCATGGGGAAGGCCAACCGCGTCAGGTACTCGCGCTGGGACGGCACGCAGGTCGGGTTCGATCTCGACGCCACCGACATCTTCAGCGAGATCACCGACGACCTGCTGTACCACGGCGACCTCAACGCCGCGCTCCGGCGCATGATGCAGTCCGGCTTCACCGACGCCAACGGGGAACGGCTCCAGGGGCTGCGGGAGATGCTCGAGAAGCTCCGGCAGAAGCGGCGCGAGACGCTCGAGAGCCACGACCTCGGCGGGGTCTACGACGACATCGCGCGGGAGCTGCGGGAGGTCGTCGAGCAGGAGCGGGCCGCCATCGACGAGCTGGTGCAGGAGGCGCGCCAGTCCGGCGACCAGCGACGCCAGGAGCTCACCGAGGAGGTCGCCGCCGAGCGCCACGCCTCCCTCGACCTGCTCTCGCCCGACCTCGCCGGCATGGTGCGCGACCTCCAGCAGCACGACTTCACCTCGTCCGAGGCCCGGGAGCACTTCGAGGAGCTGGTCGAGCGGCTCCGGGAGCAGCTCATGCAGCAGTACCTCGACCAGATGGCCGGGGCGGTCGAGAACATGACCCCCGAGGACATGTCCCGGATGAAGGACATGTTCGCCGAGCTGAACCAGATGCTCGAAGCCCGCCAGCGCGGCGAGGAGCCCGACTTCGACGGCTTCATGGAGCGCTTCGGGGACTTCTTCCCGGAGAACCCGCAGGACCTCGACGAGCTGCTCGAGGTCATGGCCCGCCGCATGGCCGCGGCCCAGGCGATGCTCAACTCGATGACGCCGGAGCAGCGGGCCCAGCTCCAGGCGCTGTCGGACCAGCTCCTGGAGGACATGGACCTCCGGTGGCAGGTCGACCAGCTCGGCCAGAACCTGGCCGGGATGTTCCCGGACCTCAACTGGAACCGGCGCTACGACTTCTCCGGCCAGGAGCCGATGGACATGGGCGAGGCGAACCAGCTCCTCCAGCAGCTGGGCGACCTCGACCAGCTCGAGAACCTGCTGCGGGGGGCGACCTCGCCCGGCGCCCTGGCCGAGGTCGACCTCGACCGGGCCCGCGAGCTGCTCGGCGACGACGCCGCCCGGAGCCTCGAGCAGATGGCGGAGCTGGCGAAGCGCCTCGAGGAGCAGGGCCTGGTCGAGAACAAGGAGGGACGGCTGGAGCTCACGCCCCGTGGCATCCGCCGCCTCGGCCAGAACGCCCTCGACGAGCTGTTCGCCAAGCTCGAGCTCGACAAGGCCGGCCAGCACGAGATCGCCCGCATCGGCGTGGGCCACGAGCGCGACTACTCCACCAAGCCCTACGAGTGGGGCGACGCGTTCAACCTCGACATCCAGCGCACCGTGCGCAACGCCATCCAGCGGGCCGGGAGCGGCACGCCGGTGCGCCTCACGCCGGACGACTTCGAGGTCGAGCGCACCGAGCACCTCGTGCGGTCGAGCACCGTGCTGATGATCGACCTCTCCCTGTCGATGCCGATGCGCGACAACTTCCTGCCGGCCAAGAAGGTGACGATGGCGCTCCACAGCCTCATCACCTCGCAGTACCCGCGCGACTACATGGGCATCGTCGGCTTCAGCGAGACGGCTCGCGAGCTCAAGCCCGAGCAGCTGCCCGAGGTGTCGTGGGACTTCGTGTACGGCACCAACATGCAGCACGGCTTCCAGATCGCCCGCCGGCTGCTGTCCCGCCAGAGCGGCACCAAGCAGATCATCATGATCACCGACGGTGAGCCGACGGCTCACATCACGCCCACCGGCGACGTCTACTTCAACTACCCGCCGGTGCGGGAGACGGTCGACGCCACGTTGCGGGAGGTCAACCTCTGCACCCGCGACGGCATCCGCATCAACACCTTCATGCTCGACCCCACCCCGCACCTGCGCGACTTCATCGGCAAGCTCACCGAGCTGAACCGCGGCCGGGCCTTCTTCACCACGCCCGAGACGCTGGGCGACTACGTCCTGGTCGACTTCCTCGAGCAGCGGCGCCAGATGGTCCGGGGTCGCCGCGCCGGCTGACGCGGTCGAGGCGGTCCGCGGGTGGCCGCGGACGGCCTCGTCCAACGTCCCGGTCGTCGACTCACGAGCGCGCGAACTCGCGCGCTGAGTGGGATCAGAACCGCGTCAGGTGAGGGCGTCCGGTCACCATGCGTGGGCGCCGGTCGGACCCGACAGCCCGCGTTCCCATGTCCCCCTTGCGCTCTCGGCCAGGAGCGGGCATGATCACACCACTGTAATTACACCTGTGGTACAGGAGCCCCGTGGTCGGGTGTGTGTCGTCCGGCGAGACGGTCGCACCACCGGCAGCGGAGCCCCGGTGGCAGGCGCGGTGGCGGGGTTTCGAGCCTCTCGGAGAGAGCTCCCACCCCTGGTGTCGTGTCGTCCGCAGGCCCGAGGGGGCATGGCCCTCGTTCCAGGAGGACCGAACATGGCCGAACCCATCTCCATCCCCGTCACCGAGGACAAGTCCTGGCAGGACCTGGCCAACTGCCTCGGTGTCGACCCCGACCTCTTCTTCCCGGAGCGTGGCGCGTCCACCCGGGAGGCCAAGGAGGTCTGCCGCGGCTGCGTCGTCCGCGAGGACTGCCTCGAGTACGCCCTCGCCAACGGCGAGAAGTTCGGGATCTGGGGCGGCATGAGCGAGCGCGAGCGTCGACGCATCCGCCGTCAGCGGGCGCTGGCCCGGGCGGCCGCCGCCTCGGCCCGCACCGCCTCCGCCTGAGCCACCGCCGGCTCCAGCGCTCTCACCGCTCCCTGCCGGCATGACCGGCCGGGACGCCGCTCACCTCTTCCCGTCGCCCCCGCCCCGGTGGGGGCGACGGGCGCGTCCGGCCCGCCGCGCCTCGATGGTGCGGTCCGGACCGAGATCGAGTTGGGCCCACCTCCGTTCGGGCGTGAGGGCGAGCACCGCCTCCGGGACCAGCCCCACCAGCTCGGCCCCCTCGACCGGGGCGAGCGCGGCGACCCGGTCCCACACCGTGGCGGGACCCACCGCCGTCGGATCGACCAGGTTCATCGACACCTGCACCCGATGTCCGACCCGCAGGCCCAGCGCCCGCACCGCCGGCTCCCTCACGGCGGCGGCGATCTCCCGGGCCCGGGCCAGGTCGGCCTCCACCCCGTCGGGCCCTGGAGCCAGCCACAGGTTGTAGGCCACCAGCACCGGGCGCTGGCCGACCGCAGCCGCCCCCGCCGTGGGGTGCGGTTCGGCCGGACCGACGTCGGGGGAGAGGGTGGTGAACGCGCCCCGGCGCACCTCGGGCAGCGACCGCTCCGGTCCGTAGAGGAAGCAGGGGAGGCCCAGCTCGTCGCCGGCCCAGACCGCGAACTCGTCGCGGGCCTCGCGCGCCGCTGCCACCGGGGTGTCGTCGAGGGCCACGAACGGCACCACGTCGACCACGCCGATCCGGGGGTGGACCCCCTCGTGGTGGCGCAGGTCGAGGCGGGCGACCGTCGCGCTGGTCACGGCGCGGGGAGCGTCCTCCCCGAGCACCGTGAGCACGGACCGGTTGTGGTGCGGGTCGGAGTGCACGTCGAGCAGGTCGTCGCCCGCGGCCTCGGCGATGGCGGCGATCACGGCGGCGTCGCGCCCCTCGCTCACGTTGATGACGCACTCGAGCACGGACGCGATCCTGCCCCACCGCGGAGGTCGGTGGGGCAGGGATCGAGCCGGGGACGAGGGAGGAGCGCGCCCGGCCGGGGGGTCTGGGGGTCGACGCCCGAGCTAGTGGTGGCGCTCGCCGACCAGCAGGGGCAGGCGGCGGGCCTTGAGGATGCGGCGGCGCTGGCGCTCGGAGGTGCCGCCCCACACGCCGTGGTCGATCCGGTTCTCGAGGGCGTACTCGAGGCACCGCTCAGAGACCGGGCAGTCGCTGCAGATGCGCTTGGCGACCTCCACCCCGACCCCGTCGTTGGGGAAGAAGGTGGCGGGGGGCTCGTCCCGGCAGTTGCCGGTGGCCATCCAGTCGGTGTCCGTCTCCATGGCGGGGACCGTACGGACGGGGGGTGAAAGGAGGGATAAGGGAACGGTGAGAACGGGGCCACGGCGGCTCCGGGCCTGTCCACCGCTAGGCTCTCCACCCCACGGGTGCTCGGCCACGGTCGGCGTCCGTCTCGCGGCGATCCGCCCCACACACGAGGTGCTGCACCAGCCATGGCCATGACCGACACCGAGACCACCCAGCCGCCCCGGGGCCACGTCCGGGTGATCTACCTCGGCCCGGTCGCTCCCCACTGGGACGTCCAGGGCGAGTCCGAGGTTCGGGGCCTGGTCGACGAGTTCCGGGCGCGCGTGCTGGCCCGCCTGCTGCTGCTGCCCCCGCACGACCCCCAGTTCCGCCGGAACCGGGAACGCGTGGTGCGCGACGCGGAGCGGGAGAACCTCATCCTCGAGTGGGACCTCGGCCTGCCCGACGACGAGGGCTGATCATCCCCGGTGACGACCGGCACCACCTCCGGTGAGCCACGGGTCGGCCACCGGGTGCACGGTAGGCTCCTGCCATGTCAGGCCCGTCGGCATCGCCGCTCCCCACCCCTGCTCCGGGCGGGGTCGAGCTCGGTGTCCCTCGGCCCGTCGACGACCTCCCGCTCGACGAGCTGCGTGAGTCACCCCAGCGGTTCCTGAACCGGGAGCTCTCCTGGCTCGACTTCGACGCGCGCGTCCTGGCGCTCGCCGCCGACCCGCGCCAGCCGCTCCTGGAGCGGGCCAAGTTCCTCGCCATCTTCAGCCAGAACCTCGACGAGTTCTTCCAGGTCCGCGTCGCCGGCCTGAAGGACCAGGTGGCGGCCGGCCTGGGCAAGAGCACCCCGGACGGGCGCACGGCGGCCGAGCAGCTGTCGGAGATCCGCGAGCGGCTCCTCGACCTGGTCGTCCAGGCCGAGCGCATCTTCCTCGACGAGGTGGTGCCCGGCCTGGCCGCCACGGGCATCCGGTTCTCCGGCTACGACGAGCTCGACGAGGACGACCGCAAGTACCTCGACGAGGTCTTCGAGGAGCGGATCTTCCCGGTCCTCACCCCGCTCGCCGTCGATCCCGGGCACCCGTTCCCGTACATCTCCGACCTCTCGCTGAACCTCGCCGTGGTGGTCCACGACCCGGTGTCGGGGGAACGGCGCTTCGCCCGGGTGAAGGTGCCGAACCTGCTGCCCCGGTTCGTGGTGATGCCCGACGGGGAGCGGTTCGTGCCCCTCGAGCAGGTGATCGCCGCCCACCTCGACGTGCTCTTCCCGGGCATGGAGCCGGGGGTCCACTACGCCTTCCGGGTCACCCGCAACGCCGACCTCACCCTCGAGGAGGAGGAGGCCGACGACCTCCTCGAGGCGGTCGAGCTGGAGCTGCGGCGCCGCCGGTTCGGGCGGGCCGTGCGCCTCGAGGTCGACGCCGACGTGTCCGAGGAGATCCTCGAGCTGCTCACCCGGGAGCTCGACCTCGCCCCCGAGGACGTCTACCACTGCGGCGTCCCGCTCGACCTCGGCGGCCTGTGGTCGGTCCACTCGCTCGACCGGCCCGACCTCAAGGACGAGCCGTGGGTGCCCATCACCCAGCCCCGCCTCACCAGCCCCGAGCTCGACGAGCCCGTCGACATGTTCTCGGTGATCCGCGACGGCGACGTGCTGGTGCACCACCCCTACGAATCGTTCAGCAGCTCGGTGGAGGAGTTCATCCGCCAGGCGTCCCGCGACCCGCAGGTGCTGGCCATCAAGCTCACCCTCTACCGCACCTCGTCCGACACCTCGATCATCAAGTCCTTGGTGCGGGCGGCCGAGCAGGGCAAGCAGGTGGCGGCGCTCGTCGAGCTGAAGGCCCGCTTCGACGAGAAGAAGAACATCGGGTGGGCCAAGGAGCTGGAGAAGGCGGGGGTCCACGTCGTCTACGGGCTGATGGGCCTGAAGATCCACACCAAGACGACGCTCGTGGTGCGCGAGGAATCCGACGGGATCCGCCGCTACTGCCACATCGGCACCGGCAACTACAACCCCAAGACCGCCCGCCTCTACGAGGACCTGGGGCTGCTCACGGCCGACCCGAAGATCGGCACCGACCTCACCCAGCTGTTCAACCTCCTCACCGGCTTCGCCCGGGACCCGCGCTTCCACCGCCTGCTCGTGTCGCCCCGCACCGTCCGGCCGGGCATCGAGGAGCTGATCCACAACGAGGCCCGGTACGGCCCCGACGGGCGCATCGTGATGAAGATGAACAGCCTCGTGGATCCGGCGATGATCGACGCGCTCTACGAGGCGTCGGCGGCCGGCACGCACATCGACCTCGTCGTGCGGGGGATCTGCTGCCTCCGTCCGGGGGTGCCCGGGCTCAGCGAGAACATCCGGGTGCGCTCGATCGTGGGGCGCTACCTGGAGCACTCACGGGTGTACCACTTCGCCCACGGGCGACCCGACGGCCCGGTGAGCTACATCGGCTCGGCCGACCTCATGCCCCGCAACCTCGACCGCCGGGTCGAGGCGCTGGTGGCCATCGAGGACCCCGAGCTCCAGGCCCGCCTCGATGAGATCCTGGCGGTCAACCTGGCCGACGACACCCTCGCCTGGACGCTCCGGCCCGACACCACGTGGGAGAAGGTTCCGACGGTCCAGGGGGTCGACACCCACCGCCGGCTCGAGGAGCTCGCCCTCGAGCGTCGGGCGTGAGCGCCGACAGCGCGGGGTCGGTCGAGCGGGAGCTGAAGCTCGGCGCCACCCCCGACCTCGAGGTGCCCGACCTCACCGACGTCGTCCCCGGTGTCCAGGTCCGCGAGCTGCCGACCCTCGACCTCGACGCCACCTACCTCGACACCCCCGACCTGCGGCTCGTGCGCGCCGGGGTCTCCCTGCGCCGCCGGACCGGCGAAGGCGACCCCCGGTGGACCCTCAAGCTGCCGGCCCCGTCGGAGGGCGGTGCCCTCGTGCGGCGCGAGCTCGATGTGGTCGACGCCGGCGATGCCGTCCCCGCCCGCCTCGCCGAGCTCGTCACCGGGTGGGTGCGCTCGGCGACGCTCGGCCCGGTGATCGTGATCCGCAGCCACCGACGCCGGCTCCAGCTGGTCGACGCCGACGGGCGGGAGCTGGCCGAGCTCGACGACGACGACGTCACCGTCGTCGACGGCGACCGGGAGGTCGGGCGGTTCCGGGAGATCGAGGTCGAGCTGGCGGGCGGCAGCTCCACCGGCCTGCTGCAGGCCGTCGGGGAGGCGCTGACGGCGGCGGGCGCGGGCGCCCCTGACCCGACGTCGAAGGTCCAGCGGGGCCTGGGTGCCCGGGCCGACGCCCCTGCCGACCTCGTGGTGCCGACCCTGACCCCCGCAGCCACCGTCGCCGAGCTGGTCGCCGCGGCGCTCGTCGAACCGGTCGGCGTGGTGGTCGCCACCGACCACGTGCTGCGCCTCGACGACGACCCCGACGGGGTGCGCAAGGTGCGGTCGGCTCTGCGGCGGTGGCGCCACCACCTGTCCACCCTCTCGTCGCTGCTCGACGCCGACTGGGCCGGGCCTCTGCGCGAGGCCCCCCGACCGCTGCTCGACGCGCTCGCCGAGGTCCGCCGCACCGACGCGGTGACGGCTCGGCTCCTGCGGGCCGTGGGCGCCCTCCCCTCCGAGCTGCGGCCGGACGCGGTCGCCGTCGTGGGCCACCTCGAGGCTCGTCGGGCCGAGCGGATGGCCGGGGTGCAGGCGGCGATCGCCGGGCCCGGGTACGTCGGGTTGCTCGACCAGCTGGTGGACGCGGCCACCGCCCCGCGGCTGGTGGGCGACCCGTCGGCACCGGCGGCACGCGTCGCTCCCGGTTTGGTCGGGCCCGCGTGGTCGCGCCTGCACCGCTCGATGCGCGCCCTCGACCATCACCCCGACATCACCGAGCTCATGTCGGTACGCAGCCCGGCCCGGAGGGTGCAGCTCTCCGCCGCGCTGGTGGCGCCGGTCGTGGGCGAGCCCGCGGCCCTCCTCGCCAGGGCCACGGCTGACCTGGGCGACGTCCTCGCCGCCGGGCACCAGGCCCACCGCGCCGTCACCTGGCTCTCCGAGGTGGCCCCCGAGCTCCCGTCCGACCTGCGCCCGGCCGCCACCGCGCTCGCCGAGCTGCAGCAGGGCGACATCGACTCGGCGCGCCATCGGTGGCGGGACGCCTGGGCGGTCTGCGACCGATCCGCCGCCACCGGGTGGCTCGCATGAGCCGCCGCGCCGCGGCACGGGAGGCCCCGGTCCAGGTTCGGGCCGCCGGAGGGGTGATCTGGCGCATCGACGACGGCGAGCCCGTGGTGCTGCTGGTCCACCGTCCCAAGTACGACGACTGGACCTTCCCCAAGGGGAAGCTGGAGGACGGCGAGACCGACGAGCAGGCCGCCCAGCGGGAGGTCGCCGAGGAGGCCGGTCTCGACTGCCGGCTCGGACGCGAGCTCCCGGCCGTGCGCTACGTCGACCACAAGGGCCGTACCAAGCAGGTCCGGTACTGGGAGATGACGGTGGTCGGCGGCGAGTTCGAGCCGAACGACGAGGTCGACGAGATCCGGTGGCTCCCGCTCAAGGCGGCGCGCAAGCGGCTCACCTACGACCACGACCGCGACGTGCTCGACGCCTTCGTCGGGCCTCGCGCCTCCTGACGGGGCGACCGTGCCGGGCGCCGGCTCCGGCGAGGCTCGGCCACCATCGGTGTGGCGCCCCACCCCGGCCGACGCCTCGGCCCTCTTCGACGCCAGGGACCTCGACCGCGCCCGTCGTTACCAGCGACCGCTGCGCCGGGCCCGGCTCGTGCGACGGCTCGCCGCGGTCGCCGTCACCGTGGCCCTGGTCGGGCTCGAGGCCGGGCCCCGCCTGGTCGAGGCCCTCGGGGTCGACGGGTGGGTCGCCCAGCTGGCCGTGGTCCTCCTCGCCCTCGAGCTTGCCCGCCTGCTGGTGGACGGGCCCGTCGACGCCTGGGCGGACCTCGTCCACGACCGCCGGTGGGGGCTCTCGTCCCAGACGGCCCGAGGGCTGGTGGCCGAGGAGGCACGCAGCACGCTGCTGTCGGTCGCGGTGGGGATGGCGGTCCTGGTGCCGGTGTACGCGCTGGTGCGGGCCACCGCCTGGTGGTGGCTCTGGACGTGGGTGCTCGCCCTGGTCGTCGGGGTGCTGTACCCGGTGGTGGCGGCGCCGCTGCGCCGCCGGCTCGCGCCGCTCGAGGGAGAGCTGGCGGACCGGCTCCGCGTCGTCGCTGACCGGGCCGGGGTGGAGGTCGCCCGGGTGGAGGTCGCCGACGAGAGCCACCTCCCGCGCCGCGACGACGCCTACGTGGCCGGCCTCGGCCCCACCCGCCGCCTCGTCCTCTCCGACGCCTTGCTCGACGCCCCACCCGAGCTGGTGGAGCAGGTCGTGGCCCACGAGCTGGGCCACGTCCGGCGCCACCACCTCACGCGGCAGCTGCCGGTGCTCGCCGTGCTGGCGCTGCTGGCCACGGCGGCCCTCGGCCTGCTCTCCCGCTGGACGGGCCTGTTCGAGGCGGTGGGTGTGGACGGCCCTGGTGATCCCGCCGGCCTGCCGCTCGCGCTCCTCGCCGTGGAGCTGGCCGTCGCGGTGGTGGCGCCGGTGGAGGCATGGGTCTCCAGGGCGTTCGAGCGCGAGGCCGACCGGGAGGCCCTTGTCCTTCTCGGTCGACCGGACCGGGCCGAGGCCGTGCTGCGACGCCTGCACGTGCGCAACCTGGCCGACCTCGACCCCGGGCCCCTGGAGCGCCTTCGGGCCAGCCACCCGCCGGTCGCCGAACGGATCGCCTTCGCCCGCGCCTGGGCCGCGGCTCAGGTCGTGCGGTAGCCGTCGGGGTTCTGCGACTGCCACCGCCAGGCGTCGGCGCACATCTCCGCCATGGTGCGCTGTGCCCTCCAACCCAGCAGCTCCGCCGCCAGGCGGGCATCGGCGAAGGAGGCGGGGACGTCGCCCGGGCGCCGGGGACCGATGCGGTAGGGGATCGGGTGTCCGACCGCCTCGGACGCGGCGGCCACCACCTCGAGCACCGAGGACCCTGACCCGGTGCCCAGGTTGATCGCCCGGCATCCCGGGAGCTCACCGATCCGCTCCACCGCCGCCACGTGCCCGGCGGCCAGGTCCATCACGTGGATGTAGTCGCGGATGCAGGTGCCATCGGGGGTGGAGTAGTCGTCACCGAAGACCACGAGCTCCTCGCGGCGGCCCACGGCCACCTGCATCACGAACGGCATGAGGTTGTTCGGGATGCCGTGGGGGTCCTCGCCGATGTCGCCGCTGGGATGGGCCCCGACCGGGTTGAAGTAGCGCAACAGCACGACGTGCCAGTCGGGTGACGAGGCGGCCACGTCGCCCAGCAGGAGCTCGATGGTCTGCTTGGTGCGGCCGTACGGGTTGGTGGCGCCGATCGGGGCGGACTCGTCGATCGGCACCCGCTCGGGCTCGCCGTACACGGTCGCCGATGAGGAGAACACGACGTCGCGCACGCCATGGCGGTCGAGGACCTCGAGGAGGGCCACCGTGCCCCCGACGTTGACGTCCCAGTAGCGCAGCGGCTGCGCCACCGACTCGCCGACCGCCTTCAGGCCGGCGAAGTGGATGACGCTGTCGATGTCGGCCCCGGCGACCACGGCGTCGAGGGCGTCTACGTCGCGGAGGTCGACCCGGTGGAACGTGAGGTCGCCGTCGACGAGCTTCCGCACCCGCTCGAGCGACGTCTCGCTGGAGTTGGTGAGGTCGTCGACCACCACCACCCGGTGCCCCGCTTCGAGCAGGGCGACGCAGGTGTGGCTGCCGATGTACCCGGCGCCACCGGTGAGCAGGACGGTGGAGCTCACGGGCGCGGCGGGTGGGGGAGCGGGCAGGGACGCATGGCGGAGAGCCTGCCAGCCCGGGCCCGGCACCGGGGACCACGCGACGTCGGCGGCGCCGCGCGCCATCCCCTGTTCGGGGCCCGTTCACCTCCCGTTCACCTGCGGACAGGCGCCGGTTCACCTCCCGCACCTACCGTTCACCGGGATCCCCCCGAGGGTCTCACCCGGCTCGCCCGAGCGCCCCGCGCGACGTCGACGAAGGACCGCCGTGCCCCCAACGAACCGAGTGTGCCGAGCCGCCCTGGGGCTCGTGACCGTGGGCCTGGCGCTCCTCCTCGCCTCCTGCGCCGGGCTCGGCGCCACCACCGTCAACGGGTCGGGAGCAACCTTCCCGAAGCTCTTCTACGAAGAGGCCATCGCCGAGCTCGAGGCCGTCGATGACGCGATCGTCGTGAACTACAACGCGGTGGGCTCCGGCCAGGGCAAGAAGGACCTGGCCGCCGAGACCTCCGACTGGGCGGGCACCGACAGCACGGTGAAGGAGAGCGAGGTCGGCTCGTTCCCTCGCCCGTTCCTCTACGTGCCGACCGTGGCGGCGCCGATCACGGTGTCGTACAACCTCGCCGGCGTCGACGACCTGCGGCTGTCGCCCGACACCCTGGCGGGCATCTTCACCGGCCAGATCAGGCGGTGGGACGACACCCGCGTGGTCGCCGACAACCCGGACCTCTCCCTGCCGGCGGAGCCGATCACGGTCGCGGCCCGGGCGGACGGCTCGGGCACCACCGCCAACTTCTCCCGATACCTCGCCAAGGCGGCGCCCGGCACCTTCACCGTGACGCCCGGGGACAAGGTCGAGTGGCCCACCGCCCAGGCGGCCCGGGGCAACGCCGGCGTCACCCAGCTCATCCAGGACACGCCCGGGTCGATCGGCTACGTCGACTACTCCGACGCGGTCCCCGCCGGGCTCACGTTCGCCGCCATCCGCAACCGCGACGGTCGCTACGTCGAGCCGTCGGTGGAGAGCGCCTCGGCCGCCCTGGCGGGCGCGGTCGTCGCCGACGACCTGACCTACGACCCGCTCGACGCGGCCGGCCCCGACGCCTACCCCATCACCGCGCCCACCTACGTCCTCGTGTACGAGACCTACGGCTCGTCGTCGACCGTCGAGGGCGTGCGGCGGTGGCTGACCTTCCTGCTCACGAGCGGCCAGGACCTGGCGCCGACGGTCGACTTCGCCCCGCTGCCGGAAGACCTGCGCCAGCGGGCGCTCGCCCAGGTCGAGGCGATCCACGAGGAGGGGACGTGACCGCACCGGCGGCACCGCTCCCCGGTGGCCCCTCCCGCAAGGCGCTGACCGCCGACGGCGCGGCCGGCTGGGGCGACCGCGCCTTCGGGCTGGTCGCCCTCCTGGCCGGGCTGCTGGTCCTCCTCGTCCTCGCCCTCATCGCGATCGCGACCACCAACGAGGCGTGGCCTGCCTTCCGCGAGGAGGGCCTCTCGTTCGTGACCTCCGACGACTGGGTGCCGGCGGAGGGACGGTTCGGTGCACTCGCCTTCATCTACGGCACCCTGCTCGTGTCCGCCATCGCCGTCCTCTTCGCCGTGCCGGTCAGCCTGGGGATCGCCCTCTTCGCCAACGAGGCGGCGTCCAACCGGCTGCGTCGGCCGGTCGTGTACGTCCTCGACCTCCTCGCCGCCATCCCCTCCGTCGTCTACGGCCTGTGGGGCATCCTCGTGCTCGCCCCCGCACTCCGGCCGGTGTTCGACTCGGTCGGCGACGCCGTGGACGGCGTCCCCGTGCTCGACACCCTGTTCGGCACCGGCTCGAGCGGACGGTCGTTCCTCACCGCCGGCCTGATCCTCGCGGTGATGATCACCCCGATCATCACGTCGCTCAGCCGGGAGGTGATCGCGACCGTCCCGAACTCCCAGCGGGAGGCGGCGTACGGCATGGGCGCCACCCGGTGGGAGATGATCCGGGCCGCGGTGCTGCCGTGGAGCCGCGGCGGCATCGTCGGCGCGGTCATGCTCGGCCTGGGTCGCGCCATGGGCGAGACCATCGCCGTCGCCCTGGTGGTCGGCTCCTCCGCCCAGATCACCCTCGACCTGTTCGCCCCCGGCGACACCATGGCCGCGGTCATCGCCAACGAGTTCGGCGAGGCCAGCGGCACCTACCGCTCGGCCCTCATCGGCCTGGGCGTCGTGCTCTTCGTCGTCACCATCCTGGTGAACGTGGCGGCCCGGGGGATCGTGACCCGCATGGACCGCCGGGCGAGGGGCGCCTGATGGAGACCCGCACCGACGCCGCGTCCCTCGACGCCGCCTCCCTCCTGCGGACCACCACCGCACGGGGCCGGCGGGTGCGCGACCGCCTCGCCTCGATCTGGATGATCGGCTCCCTGCTGGTCGCGGTGGTACCCCTCGCCCTCGTCGTCGGCTACGTGCTGGTCAAGGGCATCAGGGTGATCGACGTGGGCTGGTTCACCGAGCGCATCAGCGTGCGCAGCCGCGAGCCGGGCGGAGGGATGGCGCCGGCCATCTACGGCACCCTCGTCATCACCGGCATCGCCGCCCTCATGGCGATCCCGCTCGGGATCCTCGGCGCCGTCTACCTCCACGAGTACGGGAGGCGCGGGCGGCTCGCCCGGCTGATCCGGTTCATGGCCGACGTCATGACCGGCGTGCCGTCGATCGTGATGGGCCTCTTCGTCTACACCGCGTGGACGCTGCGCTTCGGGCTCTCCGCGTTCGGTGGTGCCCTCGCCCTCGCCTGCCTGATGCTGCCGATCGTGATCCGCTCGAGCGAGGAGATGCTCCGCCTCGTGCCCGACGAGCTGCGCCACGCCAGCTACGCGCTCGGCAACAGCAAGTGGCGGACCATCGTCACCGTGGTCCTCCCGTCGGCGTCGGGAGGCATCGTGTCGGGATCGATGCTCGCCGTGGCCCGAGCGGCCGGTGAGACCGCGCCGCTCCTGTTCACCATCGGTGCCGCTCGCATCGTGAACCCCGACGTCTTCTCGGGCCCGACCACCGCCCTGTCCGTCCAGATCTTCGGGAACGCGCAGAACCCGTTCCCGGCGGCCCAGGACAGGGCGTGGGGTGCCGCGCTCACCCTCGTCGCCATCGTGTTCCTCTTCACCCTCGCCGCGCGGTTCGTGTCCGCCCGGATCAGCCGCCGCCACCGCGCCTGACCCCGGCCCTCGGGCCTCCTCGAGTGTTCCACCGCGGTTCACCGCTGGTTCACCTCGGCTCCGATGGCGCGCCACCTTGCCTCCCTACGTTGCCCCTGGCACCGGCCGCCGCCGGCGCCTCGGACATCACCATCAAGGGAGTTGCACCTTGCGTTCATCGACGCGGCGCCTCGCCTGGCTCGTCGCCCTCCTCACCGCAGTCGGTCTCGTGGCCGCCGCGTGTGGGAGCAGCAGCGACGCGGGCAGCGCCGACACCACCACCGCCGCCGCCGGTGGCGCCACCTCGGAACTCGACCTCGAAGCCCTCAGCGGCACGATCAACGGGTCGGGCGCCACGTTCCCTGCGGCGTTCTACGAGGTGGCCATCGACGGCTTCACCGAGGTCGCTCCCGGCCTCACGGTGAACTACAACGCCGTCGGCTCCGGCCAGGGCAAGAAGGACCTCGCCGCCGGAACCTCCGACTGGGCCGGAACCGACAGCCTGGTGAAGGACGACGAGAAGGGCCAGTTCCGAGGCGACATCCTCTACTTCCCGACCGTCGCCGCGCCGATCACCGTCTCGTACAACCTGAAGGGCGTCGACGGGCTCCAGCTCTCGCCCTCGACCCTCGCCAAGATCTTCACCGGCTCGATCACGAGCTGGGACGACCCCGCCATCGTCGCCGAGAACGAGGGCGTCGACCTGCCGTCGGAGGGCATCACCGTGATGGTGCGCTCGGACGGCTCCGGCACGACGAGCAACTTCTCGAAGTTCCTGAAGGCCGCCGCGCCCGACGACTTCAGCCTCGAGGCCGGTGACACCGTGGCCTGGCCCAAGGCGACCGCGTCGAAGGGCAACTCCGGCGTCGCCCAGGCGGTGAAGGACACCGCGGGTGCGATCGGCTACGTCGACCTCTCGGACTCGAACGCGCTGTCCCTCCAGCAGGCCGCCATCCGGAACAAGGCCGGCGAGTACGTCACTCCCACCCTCGAGGCCGCGTCGGCCGCCCTCGCCGGCGCCGAGCTGAAGCCGGACATGACCCTCAGCCCGCTCGACGCCGCGGGTGCCGAGGCCTACCCGATCACGGCGAGCACGTACGTGCTCGTGTACAGCGCCCCGTCCGGAGGGAAGGCCCAGGCCATCAAGGGCTGGCTGACCTACCTGCTGACCGACGCCCAGGAGCTGGCCCCCGAGGTCGACTTCGCGCCGCTCCCGCCCTCCGTCCAGGTGAAGGTGCTGGCCCAGATCGAGAAGATCCAGGGCTAGTCCACCGTGGCGACGACCACCCTGGCCCTGCTCGTCGCCCCCCGGAGCCAGCCGGGGGGCGACAGCCTCCTCGAACCGGCCCCCGGTCGGCGCGGCGACGCCGCCTTCCGCGGTCTGGCGCTCCTCGCCGGGCTCGTCGTGCTGGCGGTGCTCGCCCTCATCGCCGTCGCCACCACCGGGGAGGCGTGGCCTGCGATCCAGGAGGAGGGACTCTCCTTCCTCACCTCCGACGCGTGGGTCCCCTCGGAGGGGCGCTACGGCGCCCTCGCGCTCGTGTACGGCACCCTGCTGTCGTCGCTCGTCGCGCTCGTTCTCGCCGTTCCCGTCAGCGTGGGCATCGCGCTCTTCGCCAACGAGGCGGCTCCCCGACGCCTCCGACGACCGGTCGTCTACGTGATGGACCTGCTGGCGGCCATCCCGTCGGTGGTCTACGGCTTCTGGGGCCTGGTCGTGCTGGCACCCGCCGCGCAGCCGGTCTACGGATCGATCAGCGGCGCCGTCGACGGCGTCCCCGTGCTCGGCTGGATCCTCGCCGGTGACAGCGGGCGGAGCTTCATGACCGCCGGCGTCATCCTCGCCGTCATGGTCACGCCGATCATCACGTCGCTCAGCCGGGAGGTGATCGCCACCGTCCCGCGGGCTCAGCGGGAGGCGGCGTACGCGATGGGCGCCACCCGCTGGGAGGTGATCCGGGCCGCGGTGCTGCCGTGGAGCCGGGGCGGCATCGTGGGGGCCGTCATGCTCGGCCTCGGCCGGGCGATGGGCGAGACCATCGCGGTCGCGCTGGTGATCGGCTCCAGCGCCCAGATCACCTCGCACCTCTTCGAGCCCGGCGACTCCATGGCCGCCGTGGTGGTCAACCAGTTCGGCGAGTCCACCGGAACCCACCGGGCCGCGCTCATCGGCCTCGGCGTCGTCCTCTTCGTGGTGACCATCGTGGTGAACGTGTCGGCCCGGGCACTCGTGCGCCACCTCGACCGTCGTTCACAGGGAGCCTGACGTGCCCGACCTCTCCCTCTGTGCCGAGTCCGACCGCCTCCTCTTCGAGGCGACCACCAGCCGCTCCCGCCGCACGAAGGACACCCTGGCCTCCATGTGGATGCTGGGTGCGCTGGCGGTGGCCGTCGTGCCGCTCACGCTCGTGATCGGCTACGTCGTGCTGAAGGGTGCCCAGGCCATCTCGTGGAGCTGGTTCACCGAGGACCTGCCGGCCGTCACCCGGCGTGCCGGCGGAGGCATGGGTCCCGCCGTCGTCGGCACGCTCCTCGTCACCTTCGGCGCCACCGTCCTCGCGGTCCCGCTCGGAATCCTCGGGGCGGTGTACCTCCACGAGTACGGCCGGGCCGATCGCCTCGCCAAGCTGGTCCGCGTCATGGCGGACGTGATGACCGGCGTGCCGTCGATCGTGATGGGCCTGTTCGTCTACACCGTGTTCACCCTGCGGTTCGGCCTCATGGGCCTCGGTGGCTCGCTCGCCCTCGCCTGCCTGATGCTCCCCATCGTCATCCGCTCGACCGAGGAGATGCTCCGCCTGGTGCCCGACGAGCTGCGCCAGGCGAGCTACGCCCTCGGCGGCCGCCAGTGGCGCACGATCGTCACCGTCGTGCTCCCGGCCGCCTTCGGCGGCATCCTCTCGGGGGTGATGCTGGCCATCGCCCGGGCCGCGGGCGAGACCGCGCCCCTCGTGTTCACGATCGGCGCGGCCCGCAGCCTGAACCTCGGCCTCTTCGACGGGCCCACCACCGCCCTCTCCGTGCAGATCTTCCAGAACGCCCAGCAGCCGTTCCCCGCCGCCCAGCAGCGGGGGTGGGGAGCTGCGCTCACGCTCGTCGCCCTGGTGTTCGCCTTCACCATCCTCTCCCGGGTCGTCTCGGCGAGGGTGGCCCGCCGGCATCACGCCTGAGACGCCTAGCCTCGCCCCCAGTGACCCACGAACCGCCCCCCGAGTCCGAGGACGCACCGATGACGTTCGATGCCACCACCACCCCTGCGAGCGACGCGTCGGCCGCCGCCGCCGTCGCCGAGGGGCCCGAACCGCAGCTCGAGCCGAAGGTGGTGTTCGACGTCCGCGACCTCAACGTCTTCTACGGGGACTTCAAGGCGGTGCGCGACGTGAACCTGCAGGTCCACCAGCACGAGATCACCGCGTTCATCGGTCCGTCGGGCTGCGGCAAGTCCACCGTGCTGCGCTGCTTCGACCGCATGAACGACCTCATCGAGGGCGCGCGGGTCGAGGGTCAGGTGCTGTACCACGGGGTCGACCTCTACGACCCCCGGGTCGACCCGGTCGAGGTGCGCAAGCGCATCGGCATGGTCTTCCAGAAGCCGAACCCGTTCCCCAAGTCGATCTACGACAACATCGCCTTCGGTCCCCGGCTCGCCGGCATGAAGGACGACCTCGACGACCGCGTCGAGAAGGCCCTCCGTCAGGCCGCGCTGTGGGACGAGGTGAAGGACCGCCTCAAGAAGTCGGCCATGGGCCTGTCGGGCGGCCAGCAGCAGCGCCTGTGCATCGCCCGCGCCATCGCCGTGGAGCCCGAGGTGGTGCTGATGGACGAGCCGTGCTCCGCGCTCGACCCGATCGCCACCGCCCGCATCGAGGACCTGATGCAGGAGATCAAGTCCGAGTACACGATCCTCATCGTGACCCACAACATGCAGCAGGCCGCCCGGGTCAGCGACCGCACCGCCTTCTTCACCACCGAGGTGAACACCGAGAGCGACACCCGCACCGGCGTGCTGGTGGAGTACGACTCCACCGACAAGATCTTCTCGGCGCCGTCGGACGAGCGGACGGAGAACTATGTCACCGGCCGGTTCGGCTGATCGCGTGGTGGTCCCCCTCCGTACGATGGTGGCGGGCCAGGCCCTCGACCGCGTCCCCACCCGTGCCGTCGACCGCGCCGCCGCCTCCGGCGCCCTGGCGTGGTGCCTCGTCACCGGCAACCCCCACGATCTCGCCGCCGAGGTGCGGTGAAGGGCCCTCCGGCGCCCGCCCCGACAGGAGAACCGATGGCCGAGCAGCGCAAGACCTTCCACCAGGAGCTCGACGAGATCCGCGACGAGATCGTGCAGCTCGCCGCCCTGGTGAGCGAGTTCATCCCCCGCGGCACCGAGGTGCTGCTGGCGAACGACATGCAGGGGGCGCTGTCGCTGATCGAGGCCGACGACGAGCTCGATGCCCTCACCCTGCGGATCGAGGAGCAGTGCTACCACGTGCTCGCCCTCCAGCAGCCGATGGCGTCCGACCTGCGTTCGATCGTCACCGCGGTGTGGCTCACCGGTGAGCTGGAGCGGTCCGGCGATCTCATGGTCAACGTGGCGAAGGCCGCCCGTCGCATCTACGGCGCGGCGCTGGGGCCACGGCTGCGGGGCCTGATCGAGCGCATGGGCGAGGAGGCGGCCCGGCTCATGAAGCTGGCCATCGACGCGTACGTCGAGCGCAACGCCAGCCTCGGCGCCGCTCTCGACGACATCGACGACACGCTCGACCAGCTCCACCGCGACTACATCGAGGCGATCTTCGAGGCCCACGCCACCCACGATCTCGGGCTCCAGCCCGCCGTGCAGCTCGCCCTCATCGGCCGGTACTACGAGCGCATCGGTGACCACGCCGTGAACATCGGCCAGCGCGTCCAGTACATGGTCACGGGCTGGCTGCCCGAGCAGACCGGCGCCGCCCGGCTCCAGGCCCGGACCGACGGCGAGGACAAGGCCGCCGACGCGGGCGAGACCGCCGCGCCGTGACGCTCGGATCGGTCGTCGCCGCGGCCGAGGGGCCCCTGGTCGCCGCTGCGGTGGTGGCGGTCCTCCTCGCGGCGGCGGTGGCCTGGAAGCTCGGGGTGCGGGCCGAGCGGCGTCGGCAGCGGGCCCGCCTGGTCGAGTCGGTGCGGCGCCTCGACCTGCCCGCGCCGACGGCCGGCGGTGACGGCCCCGAACCGCTCGTCGCCGTGCTCGAGCGGGCCGTGCGGGACCTGCGGGCGGAGGGCTCGGTGTCCGCCGAAGCCCGCGCCCGGCTCCAGGAGGCGCTCGACGCCCTGCCCCAGGCGGTGCTGATCGTCGACGACGCCGGGGTGGTGGTCGACCGGAACGCGGCTGCCGAGGCCTTCGTCGCCGCCCGCCACAGCGATGCCCTCGTCGAGGCCGCGGTCGGCGAGCTGGTCGACGCCGCCCTCCGCGGTGAGCCCGCCAGCCGCACCATCGACCTGTTCGGTCCGCCCCGCCGGGTGGTGGCCGTCACCACGGCGCCGCTCGAGTCGGGGGTCGGTCGCACCGCGGTCGCGGTGGTCGACGACATCACCGAGCGCCGACGGCTGGAGGCGGTGCGCACCGACTTCGTCGCCAACATCAGCCACGAGCTGAAGACCCCCGTCGGCGCCATCGGCCTGCTGGCGGAGACCCTCGAGGCCGAGGAGGACCGCGAGGTCACCGAGCGGTTGGCACAGCGCATCCAGGACGAGGCCCACCGGGTGGGCCGCACCATCGAGGACCTCCTCGAGCTGTCCCGCATCGAGCTCGGCCAGGTGGTCGCGCCCGAGCCAGTGTCGATCGGGGACGTGGTGCAGGAGGCGATCGCCCGCATCCGCCCGGCGGCGGAGCAGGCGCGCGTGACGGTCACCGCGGACGTGCCGGCCGATCTCACCATCGACGGTGACCGGCGCCAGCTCACCTCCGCGTTGTCGAACCTGCTCGACAACGCGGTGAAGTACTCGGAGCCCGATTCCGCCGCCTCCGTGGAGATCCGAGCCGTCGGCCGCGACCGGGACGTCGTCATCACCGTCGCCGACCACGGCATCGGCATCCCGACCCGCGACATCGAACGGGTATTCGAGCGCTTCTACCGGGTCGACCAGGCTCGCAGCCGCCAGACCGGCGGCACCGGCCTCGGTCTCGCCATCGTGCGCCATGTCGTGGCCAACCACCACGGCTCGGTCGAGGTCGAGTCCCGGTTGGGGGAGGGGTCCCGCTTCACGCTGATCCTGCCCGCGTCCCCGGCCGCCGACGACACCGGCCAGGGCCCGGCCGATCCTGTCCCCGCACCCACCCCCGACCCGATCCCCGAGAGGCTCTGAGCATGCCTGCCGCCACGTCGGTCCTCGTCGTCGAGGACGAGGACTCCTTCATCGACGCCCTCACCGTCGGTCTCGCCCGGGAGGGCTTCACCGTGTCGGTCGCCCGTGACGGCGCCGAGGCCCTCGACGTGTTCGACGACGTCGCGCCCGACCTGGTCCTGCTCGACGTGATGCTGCCCAAGGTCTCCGGCCTCGACGTGTGCCGGGAGCTGCGCAGCCGCTCCAACGTGCCGATCATCATGGTCACCGCCAAGGGCGCCGAGATCGACACGGTCGTCGGGCTCGAGGTCGGCGCCGACGACTACGTGACCAAGCCCTACCGCCTGCGTGAGCTCGTCGCCCGGATGCGCGCCGTGCTGCGTCGGCGGACGCCCGACGAACCCGCGGGCGGGATCGCCCTGCCGCCGGACGACGTCGTGTCCGTGGGCGACGTGAGCCTCGACCACCAGCGCCACGAGGTCACGATCCGGGGCGCGGAGGTCCGCCTCCCCCTGAAGGAGTTCGAGCTGCTGGCGCTCCTGTTGGAGAACGCCGGCCGGGTGCTCACCCGCGACGTCCTGATCGACCGGGTCTGGGGTGCCGACTACGTCGGGGACACCAAGACCCTGGACGTCCACATCAAGCGGCTGCGCGCCAAGGTGGAGGAGGACCCGGCCAACCCGAGCCGCATCGTCACCATCCGGGGCCTCGGCTACAAGTACGAGGTGCCACGGGTCTGAGCCGCCGATCTCGCTGTCGCAGCGCCCTCGTAGCATGGGCGGGGTGACCCCCGCACCCGCCTCCGGCCCCTCGGGAGTGCCTCCCGGTCGTGACCCGAGGCGCCCGTGGGCCCCGTCGCCGTTCATGCGCCTGGCGCGTACGCACGCCGCGTCGGTGTCGGGCGACGCGCTCTTCGCCATCGGCCTGGCCGGATCGGTCTTCTTCTCGCTCGACTTCAACTCGGCCCGGTGGCGCGTCGCGCTCTACCTCGTGCTCACCATCGCCCCGTTCGCGGTGGCGGCCCCGCTCATCGGGCCGGCCGTCGACCGCATCAAGGGCGGGCGCCGCTGGATCATCGTGGGCACGCTCTTCGCCCGGGCCGTGCTGTGCGTGCTCGTGGTGCGGCACATGGAGACCCTGCTCTTCTACCCCGAAGCCTTCGGCATGCTCGTGGTGCAGAAGGTGTACTCCATCTCCAAGAGCGCGGTGGTGCCCGGCACCGTGCGCAGCGACGAGGAGCTGGTGGAGGCCAACTCCAAGCTCACGGTGCTGTCGGCCCTCGCCGTCGTGGTCGCCGCCCTGCCCGGCGGCATCCTGCTCAAGCTCGGCGGCGGCGGGTGGAGCGTGGCCCTCGGGGCGCTCATCTTCGGCGTCGGCACCGTGCTGGCCCTCCAGCTGCCGCCCACCCAGGTCGCCCCCGAGCCGGTCGGCGAGCAGGAGAAGGAGGAGCTGCGCAGCGCCGGCATCGTGGCCGCCTCGTCGGCCATGGGCTCGATGCGCGGCATCGTCGGCTTCCTCTCGTTCATGCTGGCGTTCGCCATCAAGGAGGACGGAGCCCTCTGGGAGCTGGGCCTGGTGGCGGCGGCCGCCCAGGTCGGCTTCTTCTTCGGCGCCGTCGCCGCGCCGCGGGTGCGGCGCCTCGCCAGCGAGGAGCACATCATCGCCGGAGCCCTCGTGCTCACCGCCGTGATAGGCACGGTCACCGCCCTGATCGGCGGCCTCGCCGGCGCCGCCATGATGTCCATGGCGGTCGGGGCGACGGGCAGCGCGTCGAAGATGGCGTTCGACTCGATCGTCCAGCGCGACGCACCCGACGCCAACCGGGGCCGCTCCTTCGCCAAGTTCGAGACGCGCTTCCAGCTGGTGTGGGTGATCGGCGCGCTGATCCCGATCGTCATCCCGATCCCGGCCCAGCTCGGCTTCGCCGTCATCGCCGCCGCCGCCCTCGGGTCGGTGCTGACCTACCAGCTCGGCCTGCGCCGCATCCGACAGGGGAAGGTGCCGGTGCGCCGCCAGATCTGGCCACGGCGGGGCCGCGGCACGCCGACCGAGACGGGTCTCGGCGTCGCCCTCGACGACGACCTCGACCCCACCCTCACGGGGGCACCCACGCCTCCGGCTCCGCCGTCGCCCACCGACCCGACGGTGGTGGTCCCACCGACGGCGCCCGCCCCGACCGACCCGTCGCCCGCCGCAGGGGTGGCAGCCGAACCGGCCGCCCCGGCCGCGGCCCCCGGGGCCGCCGAACCCACGGTGGTCGCCGGCACGGGCGCGGTGGCGACGCCCCAGGCGCCGGTCGACCCGGCCCGGCGGTGGATGCGCTCGCCGACCACCACGACGAGCCCGACGTCGCCCCCACCTCCTCCGATGCCCGGTTCGGTCCCGCTGCCGTTCCCGGACACACCCTCGTCGGCGTCACCCGCGCCCGTGCCCTCGGCCGAGGGCTCCTCCCCGACCGGTGACGACGGCGAGGGCGCGGATGTGCCCACCGCCGGGCCGGTCGCCGCGGACCCGGTCACGTCCCCGTCGGCCGGACCGGGCGACGTCCCCGGCCATCGCCGGAAGGGGCTGCTGTTCGACCCCGAGGCGTGGGACGACCCGGGGGTGCCTCCCGCGACACCGCCCCCACCGGGGAACGGCTGAGCGGCGGCCGCGGTCGGGACGCTCAGTCCTCGGGGAGCTCGATGCGGGCCAGCCACAGCCCGGGGGCGTCGAGCTCGGCCGGCGTCGGGAGGGTCCTCTCGGCCTCCCATAGACGGGCCAGCCCGTCCTCACCCGCCCGCTCGACCACGCCGGCGACGAAGGCGGTGCCCCGGTCGTAGGCCGCCTGCGTGAGCTCGAGGCCGAAGAGGCGCTCGACGAACCGGTCAGAGGGGTCGGCCTCCACCCGGCGGCGGCGCACCGCCTCGGCCAGCATCCCGTGGTTCTGGAGCAGCTTCTGGCCGGCGACGTCGACGACGTGGTCGACGTAGCCGGCGATGGCGGCGACGAGCGCCTCGAACCGGGGCAGCAGCTCGCGCTGGGCGGGGGACTGGATGGCGCCGAGCAGCAGCTGCGGGTCACCGAAGAGCGACTGGAGACCCGTCATGGAGGAGGGGTCGGACATGTCGAGGTGGCCGAGGCGGTCCTCGAGGGCGGAGGCGTCGGGCTCGAAGCCGGTGACGTAGCGGCGCAGGAGGTCGTCGAGCGTGGCGCGCACGTGGGGCACGCGCAGCACCGTGTGCACCGCGACCTCCTGGAGGCAGATCCAGAGCCGGAGGTCGTCGGCCGGCAGGCTCCACTCCCGGCCGAACTCGTCGAGGTTGGCGGGCACCACCATCAGCTCGTCGGAGGGCGGGCGGGGGATGGGCAGGTCGTACTGGCCGAACGATCGGCGGGCCAGGTGGCCCACCATCGAGCCGGCGGTCATGCCGAGCATCATCGGCCCGATCATCTGGAGCAGCGGCGCCATGAAGCCGAACGGGTCGGACGGATCGGGGGCGGCGTCGGGCGCGGGCTGGTCGTCGCCGAGCGCGCCCGCCAGGCTCTCGAACAGCGGGCGCCAGGCGTCGAGGGTGGCGCTGGCCCACTGGCCCCGGGTGACGGGGACGATGCTGATCCCGCTCCCGCTGGTGGACGCGGGGAGACCGGTGACGGTGCCGACGTGGAGCTCGGCCACCCGGGCCAGGGGCTCGATGCGGATCCGCTCCATGGGGTCGACGTTCGGCTCCTGGCCCCCGTCGGTGGCGACCGACAGCGCCAGCTGGCGGGCCGCGTCCCACCCGACCGGTCCCTGCTGCTGGAACAGTCGGGCCAGGTCGCCGAAGATCGGCATGCCCTGGAACGGGTTGCCGGGCTGGTCGTCGCCCGGTGGCACGTCGGGGGGTTCGGGGCTCACGAGGTCAGGCTAGGCCGCCGCCGCAGCGGTCCGGCCTCGCGCCCGTGCCGTCGGCCGGGCATGATTCCTCCCATGGGAGAGATCGTGGTGGTGACCGGGGCGGACGGGCCCGTCGGCCGGCGGGTCGTCACCCAGGTGCTCGGCGAGCCTGGCGTCGACCGGGTCGTCGCCGTCGGCCGCCGGCTCGGCGACCACCCCGCCGGGCGCGACCGCGGCGGCGAGGTCGAGCTGGTGTCCGCACCCTTCGCCCTCGACGATCCCCGCCTGGCGCCGCTCGTCCGGGGTGCCACCCGGCTGCTGCACCTCGGCGCCCGCCGTGGCCTCGACCTCGACGGCACCGGGGGCGCCGACCTCGACCTGCTCGGCACCCGCGCCCTGCTCTCCACCCTGGCCCAGCTCGGCCGGATCCGGGCCGTGGTGGTGCTCTCGTCCGCCCTCGTCTACGGCGCCCGGGCCAGCAACCCGGTGCCGCTCACCGAGGACGCGCCGGTGCGGCCCAACCCCTCGATCCCCGCGGCCGTCGAGCGGGCCCGGTTGGAGGGGATGGTGCAGGGGTGGGCGAGGGAGCGCGGCGCCACCTGCGCGCTGGTGCGGCCGGGGGTGGTCGTGGGCCCCGAGAACGGTCGGTGGCTCGCCCGCTCCCCGTGGTCCACCGCCGGGCTCCAGGTCAGCGGCGCGGGCGCGCCGGTGCAGTTCCTCCACGTCGACGACCTCGCCGGCGCGGTCACCGCCGTGTGCCGGGCGGGCCTCGACGGTCCGGTGAACGCCGCCCCGGACGGGTGGCTCACCGCCGACCAGGTGAAGGCGCTGAAGGGTCCCGCTCCCCGGGTGCGGGTGCCGCGCGCGCTCGCCCCGCGGCTGACCCGCCTCGGGGTCCGCCTCGGTCTGACCCACGACGACCCCGCGACGGTGCTCGCCGCCTCCGCCCCGTGGGTGGTGGCCAACGACCGGCTGCGGAGCCTCGGCTGGGCGCCGGCCCACACCAACGAGGAGGCCTACGTCGACGCCGACCGCGGCGGTCCGTGGAGCCGCCTGACGCCCCGCCACCGCCAGCAGCTGGCGCTCGGTGGGCTGGGCGCGGTGGTCGCGGCCGTCCTCGGGGTCGCGGCGGTGCTCGTGCTCCGCCGGCTCAGGCGCGGTCGCTGAGGGTCACCTCGGCCACCCGCTGCGCGTCGCCGCGCACGTAGGTCACGCTCACCACGTCGCCCGGACGGTGGCTCCGCAGGGCCACCACGAGCGACGACATGGACGTGGTCTGCACGCCGTCGACGGCGAGCACCACATCGCCCTCCTCGAGGCCGGCCCGGTCGGCCGGGCCGCCGGGGACCACCCGGGTGAGGGTGGCACCGCCCCGACCCAGGCGGGCGGCCGTGGTCGGGTCGAGGTCGTCGCCGAGCACTCCGAGCCACGTGTGGCGCACGGTTCCGGTTTCGATGATCTCGGCGGCGACCTGCGCGGCGTAGTCGATGGGGGTGGCGTAGAGGGTGGCCATCCCGGCGGCGGCGGTGGCGGGCGTCCCGTCGAGGGTGGCAGAGGTCGGGGTGTAGGCCGGGCCCTCGACCGCCTGCCGGCCGGTGACGATGCCGAGGACGGCGCCGTCGCCCGTGCACAGCACGGCACCGGCGGTCGGCGGCGTCTCGAGGGCCGCCTGGATCATGTCGTGGAGGCTCTGGCCGTCGGTGGTGTCGACCCGCAGACCGATGGCGCTGACGTGGCCTGTGGCCACGCCCGGCGAGCCGCCGTCGGGCTCCCGCTCGACGGCGATCGCCTCGTCGCCCGGGTTCAGCGCCGCCACCTGGCCGAGGACGGCGGTCGGCATGTCGTCGGCGTCGACGTCGAGCACGGCGACGTCGGAGGTGGGGTCGGTGCCGACGACCTCGGCGACCAGGACGGTGCCGTCGTGGGTGGTGACGGAGAGGGCGGTGGCGCCCTCGACCGCGTCGGCGGTGGTGAGGAGGTGGCCGTCGGAGCGGAACACCACCCCGGTGACGGTGACCGTGCCGGAGGGGTGCACGGCGTCGACCCGCACGAGGGCCGGCCCGATCCGCTCGGCCGGGCTGGTGCCGTCGGCGGGGGCCGCCACCTGCACCCGCTCGACGACGGTGTCGACGGGGCTCTCCTCGAACGTGCCCGAGACCGAGAGGGCGGCGAGGGTGACGGCGACGCCGAGCAGCACGGACGCGGCGGCCACCGTCCACATCCTGGGCGCGCCCACGGAGGTCACCCGCTCGCCGGCGGTGGGCGGATCGGCGGGCCCGGCACCGACGTTCCCGGCGGCCTCCGCCCGGCGGGCGGCGGCGATCTCGGACGGGTGGCGCCAGAGGCGGTCGTCGGGGTGGAGGGGTGGAACGAACCCGTGCTCGTCGTCGGGATCGTCGGGGAACGGCATGGCTGCCGAGGGTAGTCAGGGGCCCCGCGGAGCGTGCCGCGCCCCCCACTACGATGGCCCGCCGTGAGCCTCTCCCCGCCCACCTCCGACGACTGGGTCGCGCTCACCGACGAGCGCCTCGACGTGCAGCGCGCCGCCGAGTGGGTCGCGGTCCCCGACTGCGGGGCCGTGGTGGTGTTCAGTGGTCTGGTGCGCGACCACGCCGAGGGGACCACGGGGGTGACCCACATCGACTACGAGGCGTGGGGTGAGCAGGTGCTGCCGCGCCTCGGGGAGATCGCGGCCGAGGCCCGCCGCCGGTGGCCCGAGCTGGGTCGCATCGTGCTCTGGCACCGGGAGGGCCGGGTGCAGCTCAGCGAGTCGTCCGTGGTGGTGGCGGTGTCCACCCCGCACCGGGGGTCGGCCTTCGAGGCCTGCCAGTGGGGGATCGACACCTTGAAGGCCACCGTGCCGATCTGGAAGAAGGAGTTCTGGGACGGCGGGTCCGAGTGGGCCCGCGCCAGCCAGCACATCACCGACGTGCCGCGCTCGGGCGCGGCCGTGGAGGGGGCCTCGTGAGCGGTGTCGCCTTCCTGCTGATCGTCGTCGTCATCGCCCTGGTGGGCTCGCTCATCGTGTGGCTCCGCCACCGCAAGCCGACCCACTTCATGTCGAGCGTCGACGACTTCCAGCGCGAGATGGAGGCGCTCGGGCGCTCGCCCGGCACCACGTCCAAGCGTCCGCGCCGGAACCGCCACGGCGGACGCGCCGGTGGCACCGACGGAGGGCGATAGCCCTGGCACGCGACCTCGCCATCGACCTCGGCACCGCGAACACCCTCGTGTACGTGCGTGGCGAGGGCATCGTGCTGAACGAGCCGTCCGTCATCGCGCTCAACAGCCGCACCCAGGACGTGCTCGCCATGGGGCACGAGGCCTGGCAGATGATCGGCCGCACGCCGAGCTACATCGTGGCGGTGCGTCCGCTGCGCAAGGGGGCGATCACCGACTTCGAGGTGACCCAGCGCATGATCCGCCTGCTGCTCCAGCGGGTCGGCGTCAACCGCTTCAACCGGCCCCGGGTGGTCATCTGCGTGCCGTCGGCCATCACCGCCGTCGAGCAGCGGGCCGTCACCGAGGCCGCCCGCCGGGCCGGCGCCGCCGAGGCCCACCTCATCGAGCAGCCGATGGCGGCCGCCATCGGAGCGGGGCTCCCGATCAACGAGCCGCTCGGGAACATGGTCGTCGACATCGGCGGCGGCACCTCCGAGGTCGCCCTCATCTCGCTCGGCGGGGTGGTCGCCCTCGAGGCGGTCCGGGTCGGCAGCTTCGACATCGACGCCGCCATCCAGACCTACATCCGGCGCGAGTACGGGATCGCGGTCGGCGAGCGCACCGCCGAGGAGATCAAGGTCACCATCGGCTCCGCCTGGCCCACCGAGAACGAGTACGCCGCCGAGGTGCGGGGGCGGGAGCTGATGAGCGGCCTCCCCAAGACCGTCATCCTGACCGCGGAGGAGGTGCGAGAGGCCATCGACGAGCCGGTGTCGGCGATGGTCGACGCGGTCGTCGCCTGCCTCGGCCAGGCCCCACCGGAGCTGGCCCAGGACCTCATCGAGCAGGGGATCTACCTGGTCGGGGGCGGGGGGATGCTGCGCGGCCTCGACCTGCGCATCGAGTCCGAGGCCGAGGTGCCGGTGCACCTCGTCGACGCACCGCTCGAGTCGGTGGTGCTCGGTGCCGGGCACTGCGTCGAGTCGTTCGACGCGCTGAAGGTCATGTTCATGGAGTGAGCAGGTCCTCCGCCGCCTGGCGGACCTGCCAGTCCCGGTCCTCGCGGGCCCGGGCCAGCGCCTCCTCCACCGCCGGGCCGTCGAAGGGGGCCAGGGCGAGCACCGCCCGGCGACGGACGGTGGCCTTGTCGCGGGTGGCGGCCAGCACGGCCGGCAACCCGGCCGGGTCGCCGAGCGCGCCGAGCGCCGCCACCGCCGCCTCCCGGCAGAGCGCGTCCTCGTGCCCGGTGGCCAACGCGGCCAGGCGGGCCACCACGGCGGGTGCCGCCGGCGGGCGCTCGCCGCATGCCCACGCCGCGGTCTCCACGACCGAGGGATCGGGGTCGTCGAGGAGGGCGGCCAGCGCCGTTGCCACCTCCGGCACGGGCGGCGCGCCCTCCGGGCCGCCGTGGGTGGCCGTCAGCTCGCACGCCCGGCGACGCACCGCCGGCGCCCGGTCCTCCAGCGCCGTCACCAGCTCGTCGGTGCGCAGCGCCCCGGCGCGGGCGAGAGCGCCGAGCGCGGCGGCCCGCACCCCCGGGTCGGAGTCGGTGGCGAGGCGGCGGGCGGTCTCGACGTCGCCGGTGTGGCCGGCCAGTGCGGCGGCCCGCCGCCGGGCCACCACCGGGTCGAGCTCCCGATCGGCCACGTCAGCCGAGGGCGGCGGTGAAGGCGGCCCAGAGCAGGACGACGGCGAGGCCGATGGACAGGGCGGCGATGACCCCCAGGACGATCAGCACCCCGAGGAGGGCCAGGCCGGAGCGGGCGCGGACGGCCGGGGCGGGCCGGGCGTCGTCCAGGGGGACGGGAACGAAGGGATCGGGGGCTGCCACCGGGTCCATCCTCGCGCTCCCGGGCCCCGGCGGCGGGGTGGCCCCCCCGGGCGGTCCGGATGGTCCCGCCCTCGGCTCCCGCCGGACGCGTGGCAGGCTGAACCGCCGCCCTCCCGCTGGAGCGCCCGTTGACCGATCAGCTCGCCCCCGAGCACCACGACGAG
>Ga0164243_10000628_pt1 | contig 63210 bp, 57 predicted proteins | sample OricompcompostOP_FD_108781 | JGI IMG/M metagenome (GOLD analysis project Ga0164243, IMG submission 108781) | Organic Plus compost microbial communities from Emeryville, California, USA - Original compost - Organic plus compost (OP) | ecosystem: Engineered > Solid waste > Mixed feedstock >... | reverse complement strand
GGCGCCGGCCAGTTGGTTCCCATGCCCTGCAGCAATGCGGAGACGCAGGAGCCGATGTCGCCGACCACCGGCGCGGCAATCTCGACATTCGAATCCATTTCGCGCGGCTCGATATCGATCTGGATGAACTTCTTGGGCGCATCGCCCCAAGCCTTGCCCTTGCCATGCGAGAGCAGCCAGTTCAGACGCGCGCCGATCAACATCACAACGTCGGAATCTTTCAGCACCGTCGAGCGCGCCGCGCCCGCGCATTGCGGATGCGTGTCGGGCAGCAGGCCTTTAGCCATGCTCATTGGCAGGAAGGGAATGCCGCTCTTTTCGACCAGCGTACGAACCGCGTCGTCGGCCTGCGCATAAGCGGCCCCCTTGCCCAGAATGATCAGCGGACGCTTGGCGCCTTTCAGGACATCGAGCGCGCGCTTGATCGCTTCGGGCGCTGGGGTTTGTGCCGGCGCGGCATCGATCACCTTCACCAGCGACTTCCGGCCGGCTTCGGCATTCATCACCTGACCGAATAGCTTGGCTGGCAGATCGAGATAGACACCACCGGGACGGCCCGACACCGCCGAGCGGATCGCACGCGCCAACCCGATGCCAATGTCCTGCGCATGCAGAACGCGATAGGCCGCCTTGCACAGCGGCTTGGCGATCGCGAGCTGATCCATTTCCTCGTAATCGCCCTGCTGCAGGTCGACGATCTCACGCTCGGACGAGCCGGAGATCAGGATCATCGGGAAGCAGTTGGTGGTCGCATGCGCGAGCGCGGTGAGACCATTGAGGAATCCGGGTGCCGACACGGTGAGGCAGACACCCGGCTTTTTGGTCAGAAACCCGGCAATTGAGGCGGCGTAACCGGCATTCTGCTCATGACGGAACGACAGAACGCGGATGCCTGCGGCCTGTGCCATGCGGCCAAAATCGGTGATCGGAATACCCGGCACGCCGTAGATGGTGTCGAGGCCATTCAGCTTCAGCGCATCGATGATCAGGTTGAAGCCGTCCGTCAGTTCCTGCTCTGTCGCGATATTCGTATCAATGCTTTGTGCCACTGCGGACATTCTGCTTCTCTCCCTAGAACTCAATCCAAATAATCGGCGTATTTGGCGACATGGTCGGCCAGGCCGAGCGCATGATCACGCACGAGCGTTTCGGCGCGTTGTGTATCGCGCGCCTCCAGCGCTTCGATGATGTTCATGTGATCGCGGATCGATCGGTCGGCACGATCCTTTTCCACGATGGTCTTGCGGCGGATCATCCGCATATGCGTGAACAAGTTTTCCGCGAGATCGATCAACACGCCGTTGCCGCTCATGCGGATGATGGTCTGGTGAAATTCGATATTCACCTCGGAATATTCGTCGAGATGCGCACGCAACTGTCCGTCTTCGAAGGTTGCGAACATCTGGCGCAAGGATGCGATTTCGCCCTCGGTCGCCGATTTCTGGGTAATGAGACGCGCGGCCATGCTTTCCAGCGCCGCCCAGGCGGTGATCAGCTCGATCACCTCTTTCTTGGTCTTGCGCACGACATAGACGCCACGGCGCGGCACCGAGCGCACAAAGCCCTCGCGCTCAAGTTGCGCCATCGCCTCTCGCACCGGCGTGCGGCTGATGCCGAAATCCTGCGCCAGTTGCCGCTCATCAAGCCGGATGTCGGCGCGGCTGCGATAGATATCCATCGAGACGATAACGTTCTTCAGCGCCGCATAGGCCTTGTTTTTAAAGCTGAAAGACGTGTCGATCGGCTCGATGGCGATCCGCTGCGCATCGTTCTCCGGCCCTCGCGGTCGGGGTACCCCTAGAACTTTGGTTGTATCCGAGCTCATTGTGTCGCCATCGGTACCGGTCTGGAATACAATATTCCAGACCGGATTTTCACGCAATGCCGCTTGTTGTTTTTCGCCCAGGCTGGCAGGTCCTTGGTCGGGGTTGTCCCCGGCTTAGAGGGCCGGCCGGGTCCGCAGGCGGGCGAAGCCCTCCTGGATCAGGGACCAGAACAGCGCGATCAACCCAAGAACCATGATCGAAGAGACCAAGCCGTTGGAGAAGAACACGCCCAGGTTGCCCTGAGAGGAGAGCAGCGACTGACGGAACGCCTCTTCCGCTTTGTCCCCGAGCACGATGGCCAAGACCAGCGGCGCCAGCGGGTAGTTGCACTTCTTCAGCACGTAACCGAGCACACCGAAGACGAGCATGAGCGCCACGTCGAAGGTGGAGTTGTGCACGGAGTAGGCGCCGATCGCGCAGAGCACGAGAATCAGCGGCGCGATGATGCTGAAGGGGATGCGCAGGATCGCGGCCAGCACCGGCACGCAGGTCAGCACGATGATGAGGCCAACGAGGTTGCCGAGATACATCGAGGCGATCAGGCCCCACACGAACTCCTTCTGTTCGACGAACAGCATCGGTCCGGGCTGCAGGCCCCAGATCAACAGGCCGCCGAGCAGCACGGCGGCGGTCGGCGAACCGGGCACGCCGAGCGAAAGCATCGGCAGCAAGGCGGCGGTACCGGCCGCATGCGCAGCCGTTTCTGGCGCCACCACGCCTTCGATTTCGCCCTTGCCGAAATTGCGACCCGTCTTGGAGACGCGCTTGGCAATGCCGTAACTCATGAATGACGCTGGCGTCGCACCGGCTGGCGTGATGCCCATCCAGCAACCGATGACGCAAGAGCGCAGTGACGTCATCCAGTAGCGAGGCAGTTCCATCCAGGTACGCAGCACGACCTTCAGATCGATCTTCGCCTTGCCGCCGCGGAAGGCCAGTCCCTCTTCCATCGTCAACAGGATTTCACCGATACCGAACAGACCGATCACAGCGATGAGGAAGTCAAAGCCATTCAGCAATTCGGTATAGCCGAAGGTCAGGCGCAACTGGCCGGTGATCGAATCAAGGCCAACCGCCGCGAGCGCGAAGCCGATCATCATCGACGCGATGGTCTTGAATGGCGGCTCCTTGCTGAGACCGACGAAGCTGCAGAAGGCGAGGAAGTAGACCGCGAACTTTTCCGCTGGTCCAAATCTGAGCGCAAAACTCGCGACCAGCGGCGCGACCAGCGTGATCATGATAACGGCAAACAGCGCGCCGACGAAGGACGAGGTGAAGGCCGCTGTCAGCGCCTCACCGGCCTTGCCCTGTTGCGCCATCGGATAGCCATCGAATGTCGTTGCGACGGACCAGGGCTCGCCCGGTATGTTGAACAATACCGAAGTAATGGCGCCGCCGAAAAGCGCGCCCCAATAGATACAGGACAGCATGATGATCGCCGACGTCGGCGACATGCTGAAGGTGAGCGGCAGCAGGATGGCGACGCCGTTGGCGCCGCCAAGACCGGGCAGCACGCCGATGATGACACCGAGAACGATGCCGACCACCATCACCATGATGTTGAACGGCTGAAGCGTCACCGCGAAGCCGTGAAAGAGATTAGCAATTTCTTCCATCGTGAAAGCCCTTGAACCAGACCGAGCGACGCATGCGATTAGAGATTGAGCCAGTCTTCGACCGGACCCTTCGGCAGCGGGACCAGGAAGTATTTCTCGAAAATGATGTAGGTGAGCACCGGCATGCCTATCGCGACAGCGGCCACCATCGGCCAGCTATATTTGCCAAGCCAGCGCATGAACCAGCCGATGAAGACGATCGATGCGACATAGAGGCCAATGAACGGCATCGCCGCGACATAGATCCCCGTTGGAATCAGAACGCTCAGCACCTGATGGAGCTGGCTCCACTCGGCGAACAGACCACCTTGGCTATCAGGCTTGATACCGTTCCAGAGATTGATGGCGCCGGAGATGATGGTGGCGAGGCCGATATAGAACGGGAAGAAGCCCGCCCTCGGACCTTCTGCGCCCCAGGTGATGCCGGCGCTGATGCTGCCACCCACGACGAGTGCGCCGAAGGCCATGACCAGGATGGCAACGCCAACCTCGACGGAACGATAGGAGGGGCCTGTGCTGCCTGTTTCTTGCGTGCTCATGGAGTCTCTGTTCCTGACCTGAAGTTCTCGAATGTCTCGAACCGTGATCTTGACCTGTTCCCGATCGATCGCCTGGCAAATTCAGGCCGCAAGGGACCGTCCGGCGAACGCATGGCGTTCGCCGGTTGTAGTTTGACAATCAGTCCCTAGTTGCCGGCGAGGAAGCCGGCCTCTTGCATCAGCTGCTTGTGCCGAGCCTCTTCCGTCCCGACCCACTTGGCGTAGTCATCGCCGGCCATGAAGGTGGTGTTGAACGCACCGCTCTTCATGAAGTCCTGCCATTCAGGCGTTTCACGCACCTTCTTGAACAGTTCGACATAATAGGCGACCTGATCCTTCGTGGCCTTCGGCGTCATGAAGATGCCGCGCAGCATCAGGTATTCCATATCGAGGCCCTGCGACTTGCAGGTGGGGATATCGCTCCAGCCCATATCGGCTGTGACCTTCTCCTTGTAGTCGAGCTTCTTGGAATCGAACACACAGAGCGGACGCAGCTTGCCGCCACGCCACTGCGCAACAGCTTCGATCGGGTTGTTCACGGTCGCGTCGACGTGATTGCCGACGAGCTGCACCGCCACCTCACCGCCGCCCTTGAACGGGATGTAGGTGAACTTGCCGCCCGTGGCCTTTTCAACCGCGACGGTGATGATCTGGTCTTCCTGCTTGGAGCCGGTGCCGCCCATCTTCATCGATCCGGGAGGCGCAGCTTTCAATGCGGCAATGAATTCCTTCGTATCCTTGTAGGGCTTCTCGGCATTCACCCAGAGCACGAATTCATCAAGCGCCAGCATGGAAACGGGCGTCAGATCCTTCCAGTTGAAAGGAATGCCTGTCGCCAGCGGTGTGGTGAAAAGATTCGAAAGCGTAATGATGATCTTGTGCGGATTGCCTGCCGATGCTTTCACATCGAGAAAACCTTCGCCGCCCGCGCCGCCGGCCTTGTTGATCACGACCATCGGCTGCTTCATCAGATTGTGCTTGGTCACGATGCCCTGGATCGTGCGGGCCATCTGATCGGCGCCGCCGCCCGTACCGGCCGGAATAATAAACTCAACGGGTCTTGTGGGCTCCCATGCAGCATGCGCCGGCAAGGCGACGCTGCTGGCGCATAGAGCGGCAAACGCTCCACACACCAAATGTGTAGCAGAAGAAGTCATATGCGTTTTCTCCCGTATCAACTGTTTTGCCGGTCTGTCGCCGGCTTCACAGCGTTGCCACAAGTCGCTTCGACAGCCATGCGACATATTCGCTGAACCGCCTTGCTCTCGTAGATTGACAGCGTAGTCACAATGACTGCGGTTTGGAAAGCGAATTATTCATAATAACGTCGACGGTACGGCAGAAATTTTGCGCATCATTGCAATGCAATATGCGTGCTGCATTGCAAATAATGTCACACAAATTTTGTGCGTGACGGCTCTTTCGCATCGACAACGCTGCACGGAGAGTTGTCCGAAGAATCCGACTGCACCGGCCTATACTGCGTCATCACAAAATGAATTCCTCTTCCAAAACCGCGGGAGGAAATCATGCGGACACCATTGCTTGCCGCCACCATTAGCATCGCAGCACTCGCACTTTCATCACAGCCCACCGACGCGCAAAGCGAAGCCGATCAACAGCTCGGCAACGTTCACTTCGCGACCTCGTGCAACGAGACCGCGCAACGCCGCTTCGACCGGGCAATGCGCTACCAGCACTCGTTCTGGTACACGCAATCCAAAGAGGTCTTCGAAGAAGCACTGAAAGCTGACCCGGAATGCGCGATTGCCTATTGGGGCATTGCGCTGTCATATCTCAACAATCCACACGCCGCGATACCAGCACCGAATTTGCCACTCGGGCTCGCCGCCATCCGGAAAGCCCAGGAGATCGGCGCCAAAACGCAGCGCGAACGCGATTACATCGACGCTCTTGCCTTGATGTATGTCGATTACGACAAGGTCGGACATACGCCGCGCATCCAGGCTTTTCTGAAAGCGCTGGAGGCACTGGCGGCGAAGTATCCCGATGATGATGAAGCGCAGATTGCTTATGCCATCACGTTGAACACCTCAGCCTCACCGGCCGACAAGACATACGCCCAACAGCTCAGGGGCGCGGCGATCCTCGAGCCGATCTCCAAACGCCTGCCACAGCATCCGGGCGTGACGCATTATCTGATCCATCTCTATGATTATCCGGCCTTGGCCGAGAAAGGCCTTGATGCCGCAAACCGTTACGCCAAGATCGCGCCGGCAGCACCGCATGCGCAGCACATGCCCTCGCACATCTATACGCGCGTCGGCTATTGGAAAGAATCGATCGCCTCCAACATCGCATCCGCCCGTGCGGCGAAAGCGGACAAAGAGCCCGCCGATCAACTTCACGGCATGGACTATCTCGTCTATGCCTATCTGCAACTCGGACAAGACCAGAAGGCGCGCGAGGTCGTGGAAGAGATGACAAACGTTCCCGGCGTCAACCCCACCATTCGCGCAGCAGCCTTTGCCTTGGCAGCCAGTCCGGCGCGTTACATGGTGGAACGCAACGACTGGAAGGGTGCGTCTGAACTGCAAGTGCAGCCGAGAGCCGCTTATGCCGACGCGATCACGCATTTCGCACGTGCGCTTGGCGCCGCACGTTCTGGAAATCCGGAGGCGGCCAAGCCGGACATCGCCAAACTTGCGGAATTACGGGAGACGCTGCGGACCGCCAATGACGCTTACTGGGCCGAGCAAGTTGATATCCAGTGGCAGGGCGCAAATGCCTGGGCTCTCTACGCCGACGGCAAATATGACGAGGCCCTGAAGGCGATGAGCAAGGCTGCAGATGTCGAGGACAACACCGAGAAGTCCCCGGTCACGCCCGGACCGCTGGCACCGGCGCGTGAGCTTTACGGCCAGATGCTGCTCCAACGCGGCATGGCCAGTGAAGCACTCGCCGCCTTCGAGGCTACCAAAGCGAAGGAGCCGAACCGCTTTAACGGCTTCGCCGGAGCTGCCATGGCTGCCGAGAGGCTGGGCGACAAAGCGAAGGCGAAGGAAAACTATCAGAAGCTGATGTCCCTTGCCGCTGACGCCGAGCGTCCGGAGCTCGTCGCTGCGCGTGCCTTTGTGACGAATAACTGAACGCTCCGGCGCCATGAGGACGACAACAGCGATCATCGCAGCCATCGCGTTTGGGATTGGCGGTGTGATCGGAGCGCTTCTCATGAGGAGCGTTCCCGAACCTGCCACTGACGGCGTCGCAATCACGCCGGCGCCCGTCTGGACAGAGATACAATGGCCGTTCCTCATGGACGAGTGGGGCCGGGGCAAGGCTTTTCGCTGCAAGGCTACCGACTGCGGCGCCGAGGTCAGCCTTTATGTTCGGGCCAAGATCGGCTTCTGCAATTGCACGACTGGCGTTGCCGACGATGAGGAACTCGAACGCCTGACCGATTTCCATCTCGTCGGCGATCGCATGGCGGCGGCTGGTGCGGGCAAGCCGGTCACAATCGCATGGATGAAGGGCCGAAGCCGCGCCTATGAAATCTCCGGCGCCAATCGATCGGCGAAATCGGCCCTGTCGGCTGCCTTCAACGATCGCTGCGACGCCATTGTCGCCACGGCCGTGCTGCAGCATGATCGACCAGAAACAATCGAGCCGGATGTTATCGCCTTTCTGAACACTGCTCCCGTATTGCGCTGGGCCGAGAAGACGCTCGGTCTCTGAGTCTCCCACCTCTGCCAGTCACGCCACAAACGGGGTGATCGCTTTGCCGTAAGCCTCCGGCGGCTTTGAGCCCCAGCGGTCGAGCACATTGCTCGATGAATCGAACGCCCAGTCGCCCGGCTCATAGAGATCGTCGTTATCGATACGCTCGAGCCCAGACGACACCTCGACGACGCAGCCATTGGGATCGAGATAATAAGAGAACAGGTTATTGCCCGGCCCATGCCGGCCGAGGCCCCACAACAGGCTGCGCCCCTTCTTCACCAGCGCATCGGCAACACCGGCGAGATCGGTGAGCCCATGCGCATCGAACGCATAGTGATGCAGGCCATTGCCGGGACCGGCCGCGAAGGTGTGATGAAAGCCATCCGCCGCGCGATACCAGGCGCGTTCGTAATTCGTGGTGCGGTCGGACAGTTTCATGCCGAGCATGCCGGTGACGAGATCATGAAAGGCTCGCGGATCCGTGGCCCGCAGGTTGACGTGCTCAAGGCGCCGCACGCGCTTGCCATTAGCGATCGTCGGTCCGACGTCCTGCCGCTCAACCGGCGTATGCACTTCGATGATCGGACCGAATGGTGTTGCAAAGCGCACCGCGCGCCTGACGGTCGATATCAGCGGCGTGTCGCCCAGAATGGTCAGGCCTTCGGATTTCGCACGCCGATAGACTTTATCGACAGCCGCTTCATCCATCGCTTCGAGACCGACGGCGCGAATGCCACGGCGATCGTCGCGCAGATAGGCCACGTCGCAGAAACGCGCATTCGACGACACATAGACAGCATCGAGCGCATTGTGCGTGATATGGACCCCCGTCATGTCGGACAGGTCGCGCGCCGACCCTTCGGGGTCCGGCGTCGCGATCACGACATAGCCCATCTGACGAATAAGATGCGTCATGCAGCCCTCGCGTTCGTTTCGCGGGGGATCATGACGACGCTTCGCCGCGCGGTCCAGAGGATCGCGCGTTATTGCTGGGCGCTGACGTTCTTGCGCACAGCCAGCAGCACGTTGGATTCATTCGGCCGCCAGCGATAGCCCATGCCGAAGTCGAGCGGCTTGGTCGAACCCTTCTTGTAGATTTCCGCAAGCTTTGGCTGGTTGCGGCCGGGAAAGATCGCGATCGGACCGAGATAACGGCCGAACGGAACGAGCAGCCACTGGTCCGACTTGAAATACGCAACCGGAATCCCGGAATCGTCCTGCACGATGTGCTGGGTCTTTCGCAGGACGAAATCGCGCACATCCGAGAACGAGCCGCTGTGCGGCAGATAAGATGCGCTCTTAAACATCCCGTCGCCGGCCCCAAGTGTTTCGGCGAATTTCAGAAAACCTGAATTCTTGACGCCGGGATTGGAAACGTCGGTGCTGAAATAATACAGCGTCTGTTGCGGCGAACCCTCGCCACTGGTGAAAACGATCTTGGCGCCTTGAACGCCCTTTTGCGGCGCGCCAGCTTCGACAATTGAGATCTTGCCTTCGCTATCGAGCGATACAAGGCTGACCTCCTTGATCGTCTTGCCCGAGCGCGCGGCGTAGACCAGCAGAATCGGCAACGTTCCCGATAGCTCAGTTTCGCGCAACTGGTTCTTCATGTTCTTGGTAATGAAGAAGCTGAGCGAGATCGACGAACTCATCGACGAGCGCAGCTTGTTCAACGAATGGCGCGTGCGTTCATCGATCTGCGGAACGCGGCCGACCGGTTCGAGGCCACTGAGCAGATAGGTCGACGCCTGCGGATAGAAAGCATTGGCGTAGAGAAAGTCCGGACCGCTAAACATGTAATAGAGCGTGCCACGCCGGTCCTTCAGGTTTTCAGCCGACCATGCTTGGATTTTCGACAAACGCCGCGTTTCCAGCTCTTTCCATGAATTGTCGAGCGACCGTGCATGCTGCTGCCACGCCGGCTCCTTCGTCAGCTTGGCCAAGGGCGAAGTCTCGGCCGGTGTCATGCCGGCGAGATAGCGCGCTGTATCATTGACGCTCACCCTGTCGGACGCGATCGCGCCGGACGTCGAAATCAGCAGAAGACAGAGGAGGGCCGCAGACTTCAGCGTGGGCTTCTTCAGCATGGGAATAGAGACCTATGAGGGGACGGCGGCGCGAGCCGCCAAGGAATGCCGAAATGAAAGGCCTGAATTGGAACTGGCCGCAGAAATCGCCTGGAAACCGCGATTCACCATCTCAAGCTCGTGACCATGTTCCGGTCGTGATTCAATCTTAGGGGGTGCCCGGTTTGATTCGATTCGTCCAGCATTGGGCCCGGACCGGTCTCGCGCAAGGGTTCGTTCTGGGCCGGGAGCCCATTTTTTAGCCTCGGAGCGTGCGTGAGAGCCATTGGCCTGAACGCATTGACAGGATTGAGCGCCGCGATTTTGATTTCCACGGCCAATGTGCCGGCGGATCACGGCATCATCACGACAGTGCACGCAACAGAGACGGAGCACTCCGCCGTACCGCTGCCTCGCCCGCGGCCGGCGATGCGCGTGCCGCGTCCGCGGCTCTCGAATTTCCCGGGCAAGACCGAGGTGATGGAATTCGAGTCCGCGCCCTTCCCTTATGACGGCAAAAACCCCGCAACAGGCAAACCATTCTTCGATGTGTTCTACGACGGCCGTTTCGGCCGACGCGGTGCGCGCGGACATGTTTATTGGGAGAACGAGACCTACACCGATCCACGTGTGCTGCTGCACATCCCTAAAGGCTTCGACATCAGAAAGCCGGCGGTCATGGTGGTATTCTTTCATGGCCATGGTGCCAGGATCGAGCGCGACGTACGCGATCGCCAACAAGTGGCCGAGCAGATCACACGTTCGGACGCCAACGCTGTGGTCGTCGCGCCGCAATTCGCCGTCGATGCCGCGGATTCAGCGCCCGGCGCTTTCTGGGAGCCGGGCTTCTTCGATGAATTCCTGAGCGAGGCAAGCGAACAATTGGCCACGATGCTCGGACAACCCCGCGCCTATCGCACGTTTTCCCGAATGCCGTTGATCTTCATCAGCTATAGCGGCGGCTTCGTGCCGACGGCCTGGGCGATGAAGCTCGGTCATATCAAGGACCGCCTGCGCGGCGTCGTGTTGATGGACTCGCTTTACGGCGAGACCAATCGCTTCGAAGACTGGATCATGAACAATCGCCGCGGCTTCTTCATCAGCGGCTATCTCGGCTCGACGCGCGCGCGCAATCTCGAATTGCAACGCGATCTCGCCGACAGAAAAATCCCCTACGCGATGTCACTCGATGGCGATCTCAAACCGGGTAGCGTCGTATTCATTCCCGGCCACGCCGAAGACTCGCATCGCGATTACGTGACGCAGGCCTGGACGGTCGATCCGATCGCCGACATCCTCAATCGCCTCCCGGAATTCAAACAATGACGCCGCCGGTCCTTGTTGGGGAGGGAATTATGACGACAACCTTGGCACAAATCTCATGTCAAGCTTTTGTGGACATCCAGATGGACGGTTGCGACTGATGCTTGCATGGATTTCGTTGTCGCTGCCATTTGCCACAGCCATGGATGCGGTGATCTGACCTATTGGATGGGACAGACAAAGACGTTGCCCAGACGCCAATGAGGTGGGGCGGCGCCGCGACTGCACCAAGGAGCCATGGTTGTCGAAGCTTGACAACGTTCGCAATGAACTCGCTGGCCTGTTTCCGCAAAGTACCCTGCTCCGCGGCCGCTCGGTCGCGGTGCTGCTGCCCTGCTACAACGAGCGCGCGGCCATCACAGAGGTGATCGAGGGCTTTCGCAAGGCTTTGCCGGGCGCGCGGATTTATGTCTACGACAACAACTCCACCGATGGCACGATGGAAGCCGCGATGCAGGCGGGCGCGATTGTCCGGCATGAGCACCGTCAGGGCAAAGGCAACGTCATCCGCCGCATGTTGGCGGATATCGATGCCGACATCTATGTGCTGGCCGACGGTGATGCGACATACGATCCCGAAGCATCCGGCAAGCTGATCGACGCACTGGTGACTCACAATCTCGACATGGTGATCGGCACCCGCAACGGCGGCGATGGCGCCTTTCCGCGCGGCCATCGCTTCGGCAACCTCTTTTTTAATCGTATCGTCACGCACATGTTCGGCGGCAGCTTCACCGATGTCCTCTCCGGTTATCGCGTATTGTCACAGCGTTTCGCGAAGGCGTTTCCGGTCGCATCGAGCGGCTTCGAGGTCGAAGCCGAGCTGTCAGTTCATGCGCTCGATCTCAAGGCTGCAATCTGCGAGATACCGGTACACTATCGGGCGAGACCGGAAGGGACGAACAGCAAGCTTCGCACCTTTAGCGATGGCTTTCGGATCCTCGTGACGCTGCTGAAACTTTACAAGGATACGCAGCCGCTTCGCTTCTTCAGCGCGCTTGGCATCCCACTTTTGCTCGTCGGATTTGGGTTTGGCCTGCCACCCATCATGGCATACGCCGAAACGGGGCGGCTGCCTGATCCGACAGCTGTGATCCTTGCTGCCGTCATCGCACAACTCGGCCTTCTAAGTTTCGCGGCCGGACTTCTGCTCGAGAGCCTTGCTCGCAATCGGCGCGAGCGCAAACGCCAGCAATTCCTTGCTTCAGGCTTTGCACCAGTAGATCAATAGCGCTCTGAAACAAATTTTCTGCCCTTCAAGGCAGCCTCATCATCATAGGCTTTCTTGGTCACACGAGGCGGCAACTTTACCTTCTCATGCTTCAGCACTTTGTACGGAATCGTATCGAGAATATGCGCAATGCAGTTGAGCCGGCCGCGGCGCTTGTCATCCGATCGAACGAGATACCATGGAGCATGTTTGCTATCGGTCGCTCTCAGCATGGCATCGCGAGCGCGGGAATAGTCGTACCAGCGAGAGTAAGATTCGATATCCATGGGACTTAATTTCCACTGCCGCAGCGCATCATCGATCCGCGCTGCAAATCGCCGCTGTTGCTCCTCCTGTCCGACTTCAAGCCAGATCTTGATTAGGATAATCCCGGCATCGACAATGTATTGTTCTATTTGCGGACAAAGCTCCAGAAACGCTTCATAGCGTTTCTTGTCGACGAACCCCATGACATGTTCGACACCAGCGCGGTTGTACCAACTTCGGTCAAAAATGACGACCTCGCCGGCGGCAGGAAACTGCTCGATGTAGCGTTGCATGAACATCTGGCTCTTCTGGCGCTCGCTCGGAGCCGGCAACGCAACAACCCGGAAGACACGTGGAGAGACCCGTTCGGTGATGGCCTTTATCGTCCCGCCCTTGCCGGCGGCGTCACGGCCCTCGAATGCGATAATGACCTTCGCACCCTTCTGTTTGACCCATTCCTGAAGATGGCAGAGCTCCACTTGCAGCTTAAGAAGCTCCTTCTCATACGCTGAGCGCTTCATCTTGCTGTCTTTGGCGGGCCTTTTATCCGATTCAATGTCTGCCGCCTTTTCGAGAGGTTTTCCTTCCTTCTTGGTCATTTGGCGCAACTCCATCATGACTCACGAACCGTTGGGAATTGCTATCTCCACATGAGCGTCAAGCTGATATCGCCCGGCATCCCGTCGGGCCAATCGGCGATCTGAAATTTGATGCGATAGCCACGCGATTCGAGATGCTGCTTCCAGAATTGATAGAGCTCCTTCGGCAGGCCCGTGAGCGTTTCTTCCCAACCAGGCTCCTGCTGATTGATGGCCCGGCCTTTGTCGGTAAAAAGCTTGTTCGTGAAACGTCCGACTTCGATTTCCGACAGCCCATTGCTGACTGCGCGATTGATAATCGCCGCCGCGCGGCGCATCCTTTCTTCGTCGCTGACTCCAGATGGCTTCAACAGCCGGTCAAGAAGCTCCTTTTTCTCGGCTTCTTCAATCTGGCGCTTGCGCGCATACTGAGCGGCCTTTTCAGCCTCCATCTCAGCGCTTTTTCTGAGGCAATCCTTCGCCGTTGGCAGGATGTCATCGAGACTCGTTTGCATTGCCGAACTCCCTATTGCTGACCCTCTTCGTGTTGTTCGTTGTTAATCGATGATGTTATATCCGCCGTCGACATAAAGCGTCTGGCCGGTGATCAGTTTTGCCGCATCATGTGCCAAGAACGCGGTCGCAACACCAACATCGTCGATGCTGACCAGGCTGCGGCTAGGCGCCTTCTCCTTTGCCTTGTCGAGCAGCTCGTCGAATTCCGGAATGCCGGATGCCGCGCGGGTCGCGAGCGGGCCCGGCGATATGACATGAACGCGGATGCCCTTGGAGCCGAGTTCTGATGCAAGATAGCGCACCGAGCATTCCAGAGCCGCTTTGGCGACACCCATGATGTTGTAGTTTTTCACCACCCGCTCGCTGCCATAATAGCTCATGGCGAATATGCTGCCGCCATTCTTCATCAGCGGCTCGGCGAGATGCGCCATGTGCAGGAACGACCAGCACGAAACGTCCATGGTCGTTGCAAAACCCTCCCGCGATACGTCGATGACACGACTGTGCAAGGCGTCTTTGGGCGAAAAGGCAATGGAATGGATCAGGAAATCCATTTCGCCCCACTCCTCCTTGATCCGCTTGAAGACCGCCTCGGTCTGACCGGTCTCCATCACGTCGAGTGGCATGAAGATCGATGCTTCCGCCTCTTTCGCGAGAGGCTCGACAAAGCGTTTTGCCTTGTCGTTGAGATAGGTCAGCGCGAGTTGCGCGCCAAGGGCCCGAAACGCCCGCGCGCAGCCCCATGCGATCGATTGGTCGTTGGCAATCCCAACGATAAGTCCCTTCTTGCCTTCCAGCAGAGCCGCTTTTGCAACCGGGATTGTCATGCCATCCTCGCGAAAGCGGAATCTGCTGAATCACGCTGTGATATTGCCGCGAGTGTGTGCCTGGCGATCATCAGTTCCTCGTTTGTCGGCACGACATAGAGGCTGAGCCGGCTGCCCGGTCGAGAAATACAGAGAGCGCCCCTTTCGTTCGCAGCTGGATCAATCTCCGCACCGAGCCAGGCAAGCTTTTCGGCAATGCGCCGGCGCATCTCGGACGAACGCTCTCCGATACCGGCGGTGAAGACAAAGCCGTCGATGCCGCCCAGCGCGGCGGCGAGCATTCCGGTATTCAGCCCGATGCGATATACGAAGTAGTCAAGCGCCAGCGCCGCGCTTGGCTCGGAACTTTCGAGCAATTCGCGGACATCGTTGCTGATCCCGGAGAGCCCCTTCAGTCCGCACTCCTTGTAAAGAAAGTCCTGGACCGCAATGGCGCTCATGCCTTTCTCGGACAAGAGATAAAGCACGACCCCCGGGTCGATCTGGCCGGAGCGTGTCCCCATCGGCAAACCATCAAGCGCCGTAAAGCCCATCGTGCTCTCGGCACTTTGACCATTGGCGATCGCGCACATGGATGCGCCGCTGCCGAGATGTGCCATCACCATCCGGCCGCTGGCACAATCCGGCGCGACCTCGCGCATGCGCTGGCTCACGTATTCGTAGGAAAGGCCGTGAAAACCATAGCGTCGCACGCCCTCTACGTAGAGCCGATCCGGAACCGCATAGCGGTCCGCCACCTCGCTATGGCCGCGGTGAAACGCAGTATCGAAGCACGCGACCTGCGGCATATCCGGGAAGCGGTCCAGCAGGATCCGGATCGGCGCGAGATTATTGGGCTGATGCAGCGGCGCGAGCGGCACATACTTTTCGAGATCGTCGAGGAGCTTCTGATCTATCAGTATCGGCTTGTCGTATTTCGGCCCGCCATGAACCACGCGATGACCGATGGCGCGAAACGTCAGCTGCTGCTCGGTCCGAAGCCATGCGCCTGCCGTGCGCATCGCGGTTTCAACATCTGGAACCTCCTTCGCCGCGTAGGTTCGCTCAATGAGCTTTCCACCGTCACCATCGTTGGCGCGCAATCGCGGCCGGACGCCAATGCCGTCTACCTGACCGTTCACCACTTCCGTGAGAGACTGGCTGTCAGCGACGCCATAGACGCGAAACTTGACGCTGGACGACCCGGCATTGACGACAAGGATGGTGTCCATGGCGATCACGCGGCCGGCAGCTTGGTGGTGCGGCGCTTCGCATCGGCAAAGAGCGAAGCAACCGCGCAAGATGCAAGCCGGGTTCGCACCGAGTCGGCACGCGATGTCAGAATGATCGGCACGCGCGCGCCGAGGACGAGTCCAGCCGCATCCGCCTTCGACAGAAAGATGAGATTCTTTGCCAGCATGTTGCCGGCTTCGAGATTCGGCACGACGAGAATTTGCGCCCTGCCCGCCACCTCCGATTTGATGCCTTTGATTCTGGCAGCTTCCGGATCGACGGCATTGTCGAAGGCGAGCGGCCCATCGAGAATGCCGCCGGTAATCTGACCACGATCGGCCATCTTGCAGAGTGCTGCGGCGTCGATGGTCGAGGGGATTTTCGAAGTCACCGTCTCGACCGCCGACAGGATGGCCACGCGGGGCGTTTGCTTGCCGACTGCAATAAACAGATCAATTGCGTTCTGGATGATGTCCCGCTTCACATCGAGATCGGGCGCGATGTTGATGGCCGCGTCGGTGACCATGAGCGTGTCCGGATGCGACGGGACATCCATGATAAAAACATGACTGATGCGGCGTTCCGTCCGCAATCCCGTGGCTGACGAGGTCACTGCCCTCATCAGTTCGTCCGTATGCAGACTGCCCTTCATCAGCAGCTCGGCTTTGCCGGCGCGGATCAGCTCTACGCCCTTGGCTGCAGCCGCATCGCTGTGTGGCACATCCACAAGTTCAAACTTATCGATATTGATGCCGTTGTCGTGCGCGACTGCCGTGATCTTTGTGACCGGTCCGACCAGAATTGGGCTGATAATCCCCGCTTCTGCTGCTTCTACCGGACCGCGTAGCGAAGTTTCGTCGCAGGGATGAACGACGACCGTCGTCGCCGCCGGAACCTCCTTCGCCATGGCGATCAGCCGCTCGTATTTTGTGTGCGATGCTTCGGAAATTGCCGGTCTGAGAGTCGCCATGGGAAACACCTTTGCGCGATCCGTTTCACCTAAAGCTGCGCGTGCGGACGCGCCTTGACCTCCGTCAAGTGTGACCGTTGGCCATCAAACAGCGTCGCGATTCGTTCCAGACGCTGGCGCGCTTCTCCAGTCAATTCACCGGCCGCGCGCGTCACCTTTTTCACCGCATCCAGCGCGGCCTGCCGCTCGGCCATGCTCGACGGCAGCAGCGAAGGAATGGAAGAAAGCGCCGCATCCTCGTCGATCAGCAGCATGAAGAACTGTTCGCGAACGAGCGCCTTGAATGCGGCCGGAGTCAACTTTTCATGATCCGGCGAGGCCTGCCGCATCTGACGAACGATCTCGAAGCCTCTTTCATCCACACGTTTGCGGGCCGCGCCGATGTAGAGGCAGGCGCGCACGACACTCTCGCGAACACCACCGGTCTCGATATGGGACTTGAGTTCTGCAATCCGGTTTTCCACCAGTTGCCGGTGCAGCGGGCTGACCGCAGCCCTGCGCAACGACCGTTCGTTTTTGCCTGTGTCGATTCCGCAGGCCGCCTGGAGCGCAGGGGAACCATACACGGAAAGGAAAGTGCGTTCTGCAAGCGATTCCGTTGCGTCGCGCCACGCATTGAAGCCGGCGACGATTTGTCGTGACATACTTTCTTGCATCGCAAGGAATGGGTTACCGGCCGAGACCGGCTCACGCTGTTTGCGGATGACTTCGGCTGCCGATTTCACTGGCGCCATGAGCGGATTGGCATCCGAGAACACCTCATATTGCATCCGCAGCGGATGACATTGCCGCAGCCATTCCGCCATCACCGGGTTGGCGAAGGCGCGAACCCAGGGTTGCCAATAGGTACGGTAGAGCGCGAGATTGATCTCTGACACCCGCGCGGCCGCTGCAAATCGCCGTTCGTCCTCCGCCGTATTGCCACCAAGCGCACGGATGTCATCGAGGCTGCGCGCTTCGCACCGCATCAGCCACTCGCCAGATATCAGATCCGCGTTGGCCTCATTCTGATCGCGCTTCTCGAAGGTCGCCTCGTACAAGCCCGGCGGCAGCGTATCGATCAGATCGATATTGTCGGAAAGCTCCCGGTGTTCCTTGCGTGCGACATTCGACGCGACAAAGATTCCCAGATGGCCAACGGTCTCGTGGATCGAATAGACGATCGTCTGACCATATGATCGGATATCATCCACGGTCTCATAGAGATCGAGAATCCACCCGAGCGCTTGTTGCGGCGGGGTGACGTTGTCTCCCTTGGAGCAGAAAATGACAATCGGAGAACGGATGCTGCGAAGGTCGATGGCAACCCCGTCAGACGTTTTGATCTGGCCGGATGAAAGCTTGTTCCCGATGAAGAGTTCGTCGACGATGAATTGAATCTCTTCGGCGTTGAGATTCACGTGACCGCCCCACCAGCGCTCGAAACCAAGATAGCGCTCCGCTTCGGTGTCGATCTTGGAATAAAGATTATATTGCTTGGTCCAATACGTATTGGCGGGATTCTGATTCTCGAAATTCTGAACCAGAAGGGCGCCATCGAATTTTCCGCAACCGAGGTCGCTGGCAAGCGCCGTGAGCCAGCTTCCACCAAGCAACCCACCGGTATATCGCATCGGATATTTGCCGTGGACACCGTCCCAATAGGACAGCGGCGATCCGGCGATGAGAATGGGACCGAACAACTCCGGTCTTAAGGCCGCAAGCATCATGACCGCCCAGCCAGCCTGGCAGTTACCAATCACGCAGGGTTTGCCATCGGCCTCGGAATGCTGCTTGATTACAGTTTCAAGGAAGATCGCCTCCGCGCGCGCAATGTCCTCTATCCTCTGGCCGGGCATCGGTTCAGGCAGGAAGCCGATAAAGTAGCAGGGATGCCCCGCACGGAGCGCCTCGCCAATCTCGCTATCAGCCTTGAAACCTCCAATCCCCGGCCCGTGCCCGGCGCGCGGATCTACCACCACAAACGGCCTTGCATGCGGATCAATTTCGATGCCCTCGGGCGGCACAATGCGCACGAGCGCATAATTAACAGGCCGCGCCAACGTGCGGCCGTCAATCATGAGTTCGTATTTAAAATCGAGAACGTGAGGCGCAATCTTGGCCGCGTGCTCGCGATAAGCGTTACCTCTCCGGCGCATCACATCCAGGAAAAGGATCGAGCGCTGCGCGGCATCGCACGCGTACTCGGTAGCCGCACGAAGCCAACTTACCGTCAGCATTGCCTCGCCCGCTGAACCGGTCCGATGTGACGTCATGGCCGTGTTCCTTATCGATGCGTCGGCACCATTGGTTTGCCGCAATAGATATACACCGCAGTCGCCAGTCCGATTGTGTGCTCCCTCGCCCGATCGCCCCAAAGGACCACAAAGGCTAGCTTTGGAGGAACTGTACTTAGGTGTAGCTTCTGGTGGGAGCAGCCCATAGTACGGCGCCAGTCTGTCACATTAATTTCAGCCTTTGTTTTTGATGAGATCATGAATGGTTACAGCCTTGTCGATACCGCCGACCTTTTCACCAATGCCGTCGGCCCGCAAAAAATCGCGTACATAGCCCCGCGCGCCTATAATGCGAAGAGCGATGCCCTGGCTCGCAAGCTCGGTCTGCAACTCGTGCAGCATGCGCGAGCCGGCGAGATCTATGAAAGGTGAAGCTGACAGATCGCAGATCAATAAACGGATGTCGGAAGCTCCGGCGAGGTGCAAACGGCGCTGGATTGTCTCCAGCACCGCTCCCGCGTTGACATAGATCAATGACGCTTCGGGCCTCACGACAAGCGCCCCGTGCGGCAACTCATTCTCGGGATGGCGGGCGATATCCGAGTAGATGTCCGTGCCGGGCACTCTGCCAAGGATACCGATATGCGGGCGAGACACCCGCCAAAGCAGCAACGCAATGCACGCCATCGCGGCTAGCAGAATACCCTGCAATATGCCAAGCAGCAGCACCGCGACGAGCGCGATAGCCGCCGCATAGAAATCGATCCGGCTCACGCGCCACATCCGGAACAAGGCCGGGAAATCGAAGAGGCCGAGGATGGCCGTCAGCACGACGGCTGCCAGCACCGCTTTCGGCAGATTTTCGAGTAGTGTTGTCAGATAGACGAGACAAATGGCGAGCGTTAGCGACGCGAAAACCAGAGCGAGCGGTGTCCGCGCCCCCGCTCGATCGTTGACGGCCGATTGCGACAATCCGCCGCCCACCGGATAGCCCTGCCCGAATGCGGTGAACAGATTGGCAGCGCCGATGCCGAGAAATTCCTGCCGCAGGTCGAGCGGATAACCATGCTTGTTCGCAAAGGTCCGCGCTGCGGAAATACCCTCGACATAAGCGAGCAACAGACACCCGGCTGCGAGCGGGAAGATGCCCTCGACGTCGCGCAGGCGCAGCAACGGCGAAGACAGATCCGGCAATCCGCTCGCGATATGTCCGGTCACCGGTACGCCCGACGCTGGCCAACCGAGAAGCGTTGCAGCCAATATCGCGAACGCCACCACGGCGAGCGCGACGGGCCGCCCCGGCAGAAATCTCGCGCCCAGAAGAAGCAAGGCGATCGCGACGACTCCGATCCCCAGCACAAGCGGCTGCGTCTGACCGAGCTGCCCTGCAAGAGTCAGCAAGCGCTCGAAGAAATTATGTCCACCCCCCGGCACGCCCAGCAGACTCGGGATCTGGGTGAGACCAATCGTCAAGCCGGCGCCGATCTTGAATCCGACAAGGATAGAATCGCTGATCAACAGCGCGATGACGCTGAGGCGAAGCAACCAGGACAGGAAACACAGCAGAGCAACCGTAAGTGCAGCAAGGCTCGCAATCTGCGCGTAGCGCTGCATATCGCCGTCCGCCATCGCCCCAACAGTCGAGGCAATCATCAACGAAATTGCCGATGTCGGCCCAATTGCAAGCTGCCGGGAGGAGCCAAGCAACGCATAGCCAAGACCGCCGAGCAGATAACCATAGATTCCGACTTGCGGCGGCAATCCGGCGAGGCCCGCATAGGCCAGCGAGACCGGGATTGCGTAAGCGGCAAGTGTCACGCCGGCCACGAGGTCATGCGGCAGCCAGGCGGCACGATATCGGCTGAGCCAATTGATCGGGGGGACTCGCCGAAATGTTCCGGCTAAGCTCACGCCAGTGGCGGTCGTCGAAACAGGGCTATCGGCCATGACACATCTTGCCGACTACAGCGCTATAGAGATATTGCGCGACGGGCGACCGGTCGAGATCCGCGCCATTCGCTCCGACGATCGAGCCGCCATACTTGCCGCGATAGCACGCGCAAGTCCCCGGTCGCTGTTCCGGCGGTTCTTTGCGCCGAAACAGAAGCTGACGGACGAGGAGCTCGATTACTTCATGACCGTTGACTTTGTGAACCACGTCGCGGTGGTGGCCGTGGTGGACGAGAGCGGAAAACGCTCCATCGTCGGCGGCGGGCGATTCATTGTGGTCCAGCCTGGCAAAGCCGAGGTAGCTTTCGCTGTGATCGATCCTTATCAGGGCCAGGGACTCGGTAAGCTCTTGATGCGTCATCTCGGCGCTATTGCGCAGAAGGCCGGATTGCGCACGCTGATCGCGGAGGTCTTGGTTGAGAATACACCGATGCTGACGGTCTTCGCACATAGCGGCTATCCCATGGTCAAGACCTCAGGAACCGACGTCGTACATGTAGCGCTCGATATTGGTCGCGATCGCTAGATGTTCGGCTTCCTCCGTAAATAGACAAACCAGTACACCGCAGCGACCATCAGCGAGCCACCGACGATATTGCCGGCTGTGACGGGGATAAGGTTTGCGAAAACGAAGTTTTCCCAGGTCAACGCCGGAAAATCTGAAGGACTTTTGCCTATCGCGCTCCAAAACGTATCAGGCGCGCCAGATTTGATAAAAAGGCCCATCGGAATGAAGTAGATATTCGCGATGCTGTGCTCGAATCCGGCCGCAACAAAGGCGGAAATCGGCGGAATGATGGTCACGACGCGATCGATGGTCGTGCGTGCGCCGTAACACATCCAGACCGCGAGACACACGAGCGCGTTACAAAGTATTCCCAGCGTGAAAGCCGGCATGAATGCCAGCGCGGACTTGCCGTTGGCAATGGTCAGGGCATTCAGCCCGATACCACCATTACCAAAGGTGTATTGCGTGGACACGAACATCAACGCAGCGGTCGCGATTGCGCCAATGAAATTTCCGGTGAAGGCAATGACCCAGTTTGCAAGTACGGCCCGCGTCGTGACCTTGCCTCCCGCCCACGCCATGATCAGCATATTGTTGCCGGTGAACAATTCGGCTCCGCCGACGATTACGAGGATAAGGCCGACGCAGAACACGAGCCCCGTCAACAGGCGGGCGACCCCATAAGGCAACGACGCCGCCGATCCCGCTTCGCCCGGAAGGTTGACAATGCTGGCGCCAACGGTCGTTGCAAATACCGCTCCGAAAGAGATGAAGGCGCCAGCCAAGATACTGAGAACAAAGACCGCAAGCGGATCCATTCCTGCCCGTGTCACGCCGGCTGCCTCGGCGCGCTGGGCCATGGCAGACGGCAAGATGGTATCGATACTGACGGATTGCGGCGGCGCATTTCTGTCGCTCATCGCAGGTCACCACTCTAGCGACTGCCAAGATAGATAAGCCCCACGATCTGCACCGCGATGACCTTCAGGATCGTCGTGGACGGGAAGATCATGGCATAGCCGATATCCGGCCGCTCGGTCGGCGCCATCCGGGTGGAATAAACGAGGATGGCCGGGTTTCCAGTCGCGCCTGAGGCAACACCGACGAGATCGTCATACGGGATCTTCATCAAATAATAGCCGACCAGCAGCACGATCAGAACGGTCGTCAGCAGAACCACCGCGCCGATGAACAGCATCGTCAATCCCGATTCGGCAACGGTACGCACGAAGGGCTGACCCGCATTGATACCGACAGCGGCGAGAAAGATTGCAAGTCCGTAATTGCGCAGAACGATATTGGCTGGCAGCGGCATCGTCCAAAGCAGAGGTCCGGTCCGCCGAAGCTTGCCAAGAATGAGCGCCACAATCAGCGGGCCACCGCCGATGCCAAGCGTCACCTTGCCGACGCCCGGAATCGGGATCGGAATAAGACCGAGCAGGATGCCGAGTGCCATGCCGATGCCGAGCGAGACATAGCTGAACTCCGCGGTAGCCTTGACCGTGTCGCCGAAGTGCTTGCGCACCTCTTCCTTGCGATCCGGCGGAACAAGCACGCCGACGCGGTCGCCGAACTCCAGCATGAGATCCGGCGTTGGCACGATATCGACGTCATAGCGCCGGACGTGGAGAAGTTTCGCGCCTTTCGGAAGTTGCATTTTCGAAAGCGGAATACCAACCGTATTCGCTTTCGCGACAAAAACGCGAATGTAATCGAGCGATGCCCGATCCTTCACCAAGGTGCCCGGTTCGAGGCGTCCAAATTTTGCTGCAGCCTGCGCCAGCGCCTCTTCGCCTTCCGAAATGACGAGAAGCGCATTTCCTGGAGCAAGGACCATGTCATCGGCCGGAACGACATTCTCGTTGCCGATGCGAACCATAGTCACTTGCACGCCCGATGGCAGCTCCTTGACGAGATCGCCGACGGACCGTTCGCCGGCGGTTTCGCTCAGGGTGATTTCGCCCATGTGAAAGCGCTGCGCCTTGGCCGGAAATTTCGGCCTAACCTGCCGGGTCATGAAATAGATGCACAGGATCGGGCCGATCACACCGAAGGGATAGGCAATCGAATATCCGATCGAAGGCTCGCTGTTCTTCATGACGTCAAGCGCGGCCTGCAGCGTCGCCGTGCTGGTCATCGATCCGGCGAACATACCGAGCGTGTGGCCGAGCTTTATTCCAAACACGTGGCCAAGCCCCAGCGCGACAAGGAGGCCAGCCACGACCGCAATCAGCGCCAGAAGATTGTATTTCCGGCCCTCGCTACCCGCCATGCCCTCGAAAAACTGGCGTCCGTAAAGGATGCCGATGCCGTAGAGAAACATGACAAGGCCGGTCAGTCCGATAGGCCCGACAATACTTGCCTTCGGCGCAAAGGCGCCGATGGCAAGCCCGACAAACAGCACAGCGCCAACACCGAGCGAGAAACCGCCCAGATTGATCTGACCCACCAAATAGCCGATGCCGATGGCCAGAAAGATCGACAAGATCGGTTGAGTACCAAGAACGTCACGAGCGAGGTCGAGCATGCCCTTTCTCCACTTCAGTACCCAACAAAATGTTTGCGGACTCAGCGCGCATTGCAGCCAGCCCTTTGGAATTGCCCAATGACGCGGCTGATCAGCTCAGGTGAAGGCCTTGGTGTTTGCTCATGCTCGTAAGGCAGGCCCATCGCTTTCCATTTGAAGGCGCCGAGCTGATGGAAAGGCTGCACTTCTACCCATTCGACGTTCTTCATCGGTGCGACGAAGCGCGCGATACCCTCCACATTGTCGGGATCGTCGGTATGCCCCGGTACGAGTGTGAACCGAACCCAGGCTCGTTTACCAATTTTCGCCAACCGTTCCGCAAAGCGAAGCGTCGGCGCAAGATCGCGACCGGTGACGGCCTTGTAGGTGTCAGGATTGAAGCTCTTGATATCGAGCAGCACCATATCGAGACACGACAGAAACACGTCGTCGACACGATCGCCGAGATAGCCGGACGTCTCGATCGCAGTGTGCAAGCCCATGGTTTTGGCGCCTGCAAGGATTTCCCTCGTGAAGGCCATCTGCACCATCGGCTCGCCGCCGGAAATAGTGAGCCCGCCATCGAGAGATCTAAGCGCCGGCGCGAAGCTGTTGAGCCTATCCAGCACCTGGCGCGACGACACATAAGTGCCGTCCTTCAGATGCCAGGTATCGGGATTATGGCAATACGTGCAGCGTAACAGGCATCCGGACAGGAACAGCACCGCCCGCAGGCCCGGTCCGTCATAACGCGACGACGTCTCATAGGAATGCACGTAGCCGTAGGTGCCACTGGCCTCGTCGAGGACATCGCTCTCATCCGGCGCATCGGGCGATTTTCCGACACGCAGGTCGTGACGATTGCCGGCTTCCAGTGTGCCGAGTTGCAACATGACACACGGCCTCCTCGTTCAAATCTGGCCGTGGAAGGTGCGGCTGATCACATCCCGCTGCTGTTCCTTGGTGAGCCGGACGAAATTCACCGCATAGCCCGAAACCCGTATGGTGAGTTGCGGATATTTGTCCGGGTTCACCATTGCATCTTCGAGCGTTTCCCTGTCGATGACATTCAGGTTCATATGGAAGCCGCCCTGGCCGAAATACGTATCGATGGCCTTGACCGCTTCCTTCAGAAGTTGCTCGTCGGATAGATGCGCCTTCTGTGGTGCGACAGACACCGTGTAACTGATGCCATCGAGCGAGTCCTTGTAGGGCAGTTTTGCTACCGACAGACAGGATGCGAGCCAGCCATGGCTGTCACGCCCGTGCATCGGGTTGGCGCCCGGTCCAAAGGGCTCGCCTTTGCGGCGACCATCCGGCGTATTGCCCGTCGCCTTGCCGTAAACCACGTTGGAGGTGATGGTCAGCACGCTCTGCGTATGCGTCGCGTTACGATATGTCGGATGCTTACGGATCTTCTGCATGAAGTTCGAGACAAGGTCCGCAGCGATCCGATCCACGCGATCATCATTATTGCCGAACTGAGGCGGCGTTCCCTCGCTCTCGAGCCGGTAATCGACCGCAAGACCCGTTTCATCCCGAATGACACGGACTTTTCCGTATTTGATCGCGGCCAGACTGTCAGCGACGACCGAAAGTCCGGCAATGCCGAACGCCATGGTGCGAAGGATATCGCGGTCGTGCAGCGCCATTTCGAGGCGCTCATAGAAATACTTGTCGTGCATGTAATGAATGCAGTTCATGGCATGCACATAGGTTCGTGCCAGCCACTCCATCATGTGGTCGAATTTGCGATAGACCTCGTCATAGTCCAGCACATCGCTGGTCACTGGCGGCGTTCCTGGCGCCACCTGCTCGCCGGAGATTTCGTCCCGCCCGCCATTGATGGCGTACAGCAAGGCCTTGGCGAGGTTCACCCGGGCACCAAAGAACTGCATCTGCTTGCCGAGCTTCATGGCCGACACACAGCAGCCGATGGCGTAATCGTCGCCCCAATGGGGGCGCATCAGGTCGTCATTCTCATATTGCAGGGACGACGTTTCCTTACTCATCTTCACGCAATAGCGCTTGAAGTTCTCCGGCAGCTGGGTCGACCACAGAACCGTGATGTTCGGCTCCGGCGCCGGCCCGAGATTGGTCAGCGTATGCAGCATGCGATAGCTGCTTTTGGTCACGATCGGCCGACCGCTCAGCTCCATGCCGCCGACGCATTCGGTCGCCCAATAGGGATCCCCGCTGAAAAGCGCGTCATATTCCGGCGTACGGAGGAAGCGGACGATGCGCAGCTTCTGCACGAGTTGGTCCCACAATTCCTGGGCGCCCGCTTCATCGAGCGTTCCCTCCTTCAGGTCCCGCTCGATATAAATGTCCAGGAAGCTCGAAACGCGCCCAAGCGACATCGCCGCGCCATTGGCCTCCTTGATGGCCCCGAGATAAGCGAAATAGGTCCACTGGAAGGCCTCTTGCGCATTTCTCGCCGGTCGCATGATGTCGAAGCCGTAACGCTTCGTCATTTCGGCCAGATCTTTCAGCGCACGCATCTGCTCGGCGAGCTCCTCGCGAACGCGGATAATCTCATCGCTCGGCCACATATCGTCGACCTGCCGGCGTTCCTCCTGCTTTTCTTCCAGCAGACGTGCGACGCCATAAAGAGCGACGCGACGATAATCGCCGATGATCCGGCCGCGGCCGTAGGAATCCGGGAGGCCCGTGATGATGCCCGACTTGCGGCAGCGCCTGATCTCGTCGGTGTAAACGTCGAACACGCCGTCGTTGTGCGTCTTGCGATATTTGGTAAAGATCTCATGCACCTGCGGGTCGGACAGGATTCCAGCCGCCTCCAACCCCGCTTCGACCATGCGCAGACCGCCCCAAGGGAAGATGGCGCGTTTGAACGGCTCATCCGTCTGCAGGCCGACGATGACTTCGTTCCTCTGATCGATGTAGCCCGGCTTGTGCGCCAGCATGGTGGACGGCGTCCGCGCGTCGGCAGCGAGCACGCCTTTCTTTTGCTCTTCCAGGAAATAGGGCCTCAATTTTTCCCAGACTTCTTTCGTGCGCGCCGAGGCAGGCGCCAGAAAGTCTTCGTTGCCCGTATAGGGCGTCAGGTTGTGAACGATGAAATCCCGGACATTGATGGACCTGCACCAATCGCCAGGCACAAAGCCCCGCCAGCTTTCTTCATCCCTGTTAGGAAAACTGAGCGCTGCGGACCCTTCCATGACTCACCTCCCGGATGGCCAGAGATGTTATTGTCTTCACTTGCTGCGCGGCATCACACATCGCCTTCCATCGCCGACGCAGTTTTGAGGCGCCGACGCACGCGACGCCCCATCGACAGGTCAATGAATAACCAGTTCGTCAAAGGCCAGCCAACTTCGCCATACAGGCGCCGCCGCGCATCAATCTGTCATACGTGTTCGTTGTCGCAGGACTTTCTTGTCCGGTGCAATCTCGTTCATCAGTGATGAAGAATTTAGCATCGCGCTCCAGTTGTGAAATTGTACCTAGGTGTAGCTGCGGCGCTGCCTCGCATGAATGCGCATTGCGCATCGGCGATGATCGACTATGCTGATGAGCGCGCACGCCCGAAGGCTTTGCGCTTGCCTTTGCAACGATCTGCCCGAATGTAAAACGCATGCCGCATTGGCTCAGCGATACGTTCTTCAGCCTGATTCAGGCCGTCCCGGCCGTTTTCACAGAGCCAGGTTCTCCCAACTTTCTTCTTGCTCGGGTGATGATCGGACTGATCGTCATCGCACTGATTGCCGCTCTGCTTGTCTTCAAGCCTTATCGCCCGCTCTTCGAGCGCCTTCGTCAATCGCTATCGAAGTGGCTTGGGTCTCCCCGTCAGTAGATGTCGCAACACAAGATTACGGTCTCACTCCACGGTCTCGGCCGGCCATTCGACCATGGCTCTTCTCAGCACCTCGAAGATCACAGCCGTCGACCACCCGATCAGCAGCACGCCATTCAGCGCGGTGAAGGGGCCCAACAGTTCCCATTTTTCCACCGGGATCACGTCGCCATATCCAAGAGTCGTGTAGTTCACAAAGGCAAAGTAGACGTTCGATGAACCCTTCGGCGCAGCGCCAACAAGCCAATATGCCAACGACCAAACGAAGACCTCGCCGAGGTGGGCGACCATCAGAACCGAGACGGCCGACACCATGACGCCGATGATGAAGCGACGCGTTCCTTTAGGGTGGGTCGCCGCGGCAATTCTTGACGCCTGCACCACCAAAGCCATCACCATCGCATGAATTGCAATATTGCATAAGCTAACAGCGCCCCCGACCAGCAACTGAAGAAAGATTATCATCGTTCGTCCCGGTGCCGGCTCGCGATCCTATGCTTACGGTGATGAACGCTCCTTCAGGACACTATTCTTCGGCGCAGAGACGGACCTCCACGTCTGGTCCGGATTGAACCATATTTCCCGGTCTGCTGATCGTGTTCCAAAGGAACCCAGATCCTTCTGATAGACAACGCCGTCCTGATTGATCTGAAACGTCATAACGCCCGAGTAGCCATAATGCGCGGGATACGCGATCAGCGCGAAGCCTCGGACGAGGTTCCCGTTTTCCAGGTAGTGGAACTGTCCTCCGGGAGCATGGTTGCCTTGCCGCGACAACACCTTGAAGTAATAGCCGTGGTATGGGCTTCGACCAAGGCCATCAACACCGCGATTGGCGAGGCCGCGGGCCAATTCTTCGGTCAGGGGACTTTCGGTGTCGTGATCTTTCGCCGGCCAATACAGGCCATTGTGCTGGCCAGGCGAGCTCAACACCTGCTTCGCATATCCTGTGACGGCAAGTTTCGGGTTGAGCTTCAGATATTGCGTCTGCGCATCGAAATAGGCTGAGCTGGCCTCAATTGCCTTTGCTTCGTTGCGCGCAATGCGCTCGCGCAGGATGTTGTTTCGCGCAGCCGTAGCATCGAATTTCCATCGCCCGTCCTGCCGAATGAGCCGGATTGCGAAACGGTTATCTCCATCGCCTACAAGATACGCCTTGTCTTCGCCCTGCCGCTCGATCCGCGGTGCATTCGGATCTTGTTGCTCCAGAGTTTGGACAAGGCCCAGCGTTTGCAAATCTGCGTCATTGCCGAGCTTCCCCAGAACTCTTGTCAGCGTTCGACGGTCGTTTGACTTGACCGAGGCAATAAGAGCCCGGCCTGCGTCTTCCGGCGTATTATAGGATTGCTGCGCGCGGACGGCCTGAACATGGCCGACCATAACGGCCAGGACAGCCGCCGCGATTTTCAGAATTCTCAGATGCATGGGTCGCATTTTGACGCCTTGTCTCCGACCGACGTCAGTCAATGTCCGCTGAAGACAAGATCTCTGACCGGCAGAATAAGCGCCTGGATACGGAGCAGCAGCGCGTGCACCAGCCCCACCGCATCAACTGCATGAAGGGCGAAGCGTCGGAATGCACCGACATCGTGCGATGCGAGAGCATCATGATTACTCGTGTAGGCATTTGCGACGCAGCTGCTACCCGGCGTCACACCGTCGAGACCACCGGGATACAATGGCTCAAGCACGACAAAGATTGTCCCAGGCTTTTCCGCCTGGCGGACCTCCAGTAATTGCTCGCCACCTCTGAACTGACCTGCGGCAATAAAATCCTGCACAGCCGTCACCACCATAGGGATCACCACCCACGGTTTGGAGACGCAGGTGATCTCGGCAATCATGCCCTCCCTCATCACCTGCGCTTCAATCTGAGCAAAGCCGGCTTGCACGCTCTTTCGGCCCGCTCCTTCCGGGATGAGAACGCCTGCAGGCCGCGCAAACGGATTGACGATGTCACCGACCTGAAGGAGGAACTGTTCGACGCGTCCCGACACACCCGCGCGAATGACCGTCTTATCGAGGGCAACCTGCGCTTCCGACAAGGCCGCTTCCGCGCTAGCCTTCTGGGCCGGCAAAACAGTTGCGACCTTTGCCTCGACAGCGCGCTTTTGCGAGTCCGCTGCATCGACCCCACCTTGCCGCGCTTTCACCGCTATCTGCAAACGCTCAATTTCGCGCCGGGCAACGATATCGGCGCCACGTCGATTCAGTTCCTCTTTTGTCTCAAGTTCGTCGACTGCCTGCTGATACGCTCCCTTTGCCTGCTCGAGCTGACCTGCTGCGGCGGCGATCTCGGCTTGCCCCTGCCCGATCTGGGCATCGATTTCAGCCACGCGGCGTCTGGCGGTTTCAGCTTCGGATCGCTGCTTGGAGTCATCCAGACGGAATATCGGCGCACCTTTCTCAACAAAGTCGCTGGCCTTCACGTATATCTGCGCGACGCGACCATTCGTTTCCGAGATGATCGGTACAGACCGGAAGAAGGCGGTGACGGATTGCGTCGAGGGATGGAAATAAAAGATCGTCGTGATGAGGCCCACAGTCAGCAGCAAGCAACCGATGATGCCCCAGCGCAGCTCGAACCACACTGAATAGAGCGTGATCTCATGTCCGATCCGCTTGCCCTGAGCATACCGTCGATAGAGATAATCAGGCAGGATCGTCAGCAGAGAGCAAAGCAGGAGTTCAAGCACGCTTCACCTCCCTCAATCCATGCTCGTGATGTTCTGGATGATCCGGCACGCGTTCCAGCTCGTCGGCGGCCTTGTTTCCCTCTCCGGGAGCGATGCCCGCCATCTTTTCGGCCGATCCTGCAATCCGGCGAAGAGGCGTTCCGAAATCCGGCAAGTCCACCAGCGCCAGGAGCAGCCCGGCCACCCAGAACACATGCTGATGCGTAAAGAGCGCGAGAAGACCGAGGACAGCGACAACCTCGAATTGCAGCTTCTGCGATTTGTGCGCCATGCGCTCGGGAAGAGTATGCAACCGAAGAAAGATGTTTCCAACGGCGAGCACGGCGATGAGGAGAAATATGCCGGTCACGACCATGAGAATGTCGGTCTCTCCCGGCGCGGTGATAAACCACGGGACATGCGATGGGGCAGCCGGGTGAAGATTCTCAGCCATTGATGCTGCCGCTGCTATCGAGCGCCCCACAGTGTCTTCCGGTCCGAGTTATGCATCATTCGGACAGGCATGCACTTATCCTCGGGTATAGTACGAAAGCTCCCGCTTGGCGAAAGCTAGCCCCGGGCGCGCTTCATGCTCGCAACGACATCCGCCATTCGCACCAGATCGGCGAGCGACCTCGCGCCCATTTTTCGCATCACACTGCCACGGTGAACTTTTACGGTGACAAGGCAGATCCCGAGCTGAGCTGCTATCTGCTTATTCATGAGCCCGGACGCGACCTTCTCCATAACCTCGCGTTCGCGCTCAGTCAGGCTTGCGTATTTTGTGAGGATCGCCGCCACACAATCGACTTCAGCCCGTCTCGCACGATCCTTTTCGAGGCCGAGACGCACGGCTTCCAGAAGCGCCTGCTCACGAAACGGCTTGCAGAGAAACTCCAGCGCTCCACCCTTCATCGCCTCCACACCGGTCGGGACATCCGGATGCCCGGTCATGAAGACAATCGGAATTTCGATGCCTTTCGTCTTCATGTCGCATTGCAAATCAAGACCGCCTTTTCCCGGAAGACAGACATCAAGGAGAAGACAGCTCGCGCGATCCGAACGCTGAGATCTCAAAAAGGCATCGGTCGAATCAAAGCATTCGACGTCCAGTCCGACCGAATGAAGTAAATTGCTAATGCCGTCCTGTACGGTGCGATCGTCGTCGACGACAAAAACGACACCGGCATTCGCGGAGCTTATCATCACAAACTCCTTCCGACCTGTGGGTCGCACCGCCACTCATCAGTCACCACGCAAAAAATGTTGTTTGCCAACCACTTTTCGCTTCCGCTTTTTGTTCGGGAAGCGGAAACAACTTAGAGAGAGTAACCTGCTGCTCGTGACATAATCGTTAGATTGACTCGAAGATGGCGACTAATCAATCCGCTTCATTTTTGGCGACTGTCCATGCGGCCGCCGGATGGCGGATCATCAAAATTTGCGCGATACGCGAGGGACGAGCCCGGGCGATTACTGCCCTTCTGGTAAAGGCGTTTTCGAAAAGCCGTACAACAGATGACAAAAGTCTGCTGTCCCGTGCGTCAATACAGCCACCTTCGATATTTCACAAAAACGTAATCACCCGGCCGCTGCAATCGTAGCGAGCAAGGCAACGAATTTCGACGTCGATCGTAGCCAAAAACCAAGCGGACCAAATCCTATATTTTTCGAGACCAATGTCTGATTTAGTCGCTTTGCAGATGTCCTTTTTTGCGTTGCGATCGAAAAAACACGATAGGCCAGGCGATGCTGCTGCCAGTCCTTCAACATTCTTGCTTGAGGCTTACCGCTGCTCTTCTGTCGATTGCTTTCATAATCTCGGCTCATGCTGCCACATCTGAGCCAAAGCAGGTTCTGATCCTGCATTCCTTCGGCCGTGAGTTCAAACCATGGAGCGAGTACGCGAAAGCGATCCGGTTGGAGCTGGAACGTCAGTCGCCAAGGCCGCTGAATATTCAGGACCATTCGCTTGTGTCAGCACTATCGAGCGAGGACAATCCGGAAATTGCGTTCGTCGATTATCTCCAAGCCCTTTACTCAAGGAAACAGCCCGATGTGATCGTCAGCATCGGCGCCCCTGCCGCCGCCTTTATGCAGCGTCACCGCCACAAGTTATTTCCGGCAGCTCCGATGGTGCTCACCATCGTCGATAAACGGCGGGTTCAATATTCGTACCTTGGGCCAACGGACGTCGTCGTCGCCGTCGATATCGACTATCACGCGGCAATCGCCAACATTCTTCAAGTCCTTCCGGAAACCGACCAGATCGCAGTCGTCGTCGGCAGCTCTCCGGTCGAACGGTTCTGGCAAGAAGAGATCAATCGCGTGACAGAACCATTCAAAGATCGGGTTAAATTTATCTGGTACAATACGTTCAGCTTTGAAGGTATTCTTGAGCACGCGGCGGCGCTCCCGCCGAAATCAGCGATCTTTTGGGAGCTGATGATCGTTGATGCCGCGGGGGTCGTGCATGAAGAGGGCATTGCGCTGACGAGACTCCACGACGTCGCCAATGCTCCGATCTTCAGCTACACCGATGCCTTTTTTGGACGGGAGATCGTCGGCGGGCCGCATGTTCCGATTCTCGAAGCTGGGCGGGAGGTCGGAGCCGTAGCAGTTCGAATATTAAGCGGAGAAAGCCCCGGAACGATAAAGGTCGAACCTGTCGGCATGGGCACACCAAAATTCGACTGGAGAGAGATGCAGCGCTGGGAAATCCCCGAAGGCAGGCTTCCGCCGGGAAGTGAAGTCTTCTTTCGCACGCCGACGGTCTGGGAGCAGTACCGCTATCACTTCATCGCCATTATCCTGGCTGTGCTGCTCCAGAGCGCGGTTATCGGGTGGCTCCTGCTCGAACATCGGCGGCGTCGCCTTGCCGAGATTTTCGCCCGCAACACAATGACCGAGCTTCAGAACGTCAATCGGCTCGCCACAGCCGGCGAACTCTCCGCGTCGATTGCTCACGAAGTCAAGCAGCCTCTGACGGTCATCGTCAGCAATGCCTACGCTGCCCTCAACTGGCTCTCGGCTGACCGGCTGAATGTCGCCGAGACACGCAACTCCCTCGACCGGATCGTTGCGGCCGCCCACCGCGCCAGCGATATTGTGTCTGGTGTCAAGGCCATGTTCACGCGAGACGATCACGAGCGGGATCTTGTCGACATCAACGACGTCATTCTTTCCGTCTTGACGATTGGCCAGCTTAGCCTACGACGACACGATATCGAGCTTGAAACTCAGCTCGGCGAAGGAATGCCTTCGATCCGCGGACACCGCGTTCAATTGCAGCAAGTGCTTCTGAATCTTGTTCTGAACGCCATTGAATCCATGGAAAAATCGCCATCGAAAAAGCTCTGTATTCGCTCGTCGCGCAACTCATCGGGCGGCGTTTGCGTCGCCGTTCAGGATACCGGCACGGGCGTCGCCCGAGTCAATATCGATCGGATTTTCCGACCGCTCTACACAACCAAGCCGAAGGGAATGGGGATGGGTCTTTCAATCTGCAAATCGATTGTTGAGGCGCATGGCGGACATATCGGCGTGTATTCGGTACCGACCAGTGGATCCGTTTTTCAGTTTGACCTTCCGGCCGACAATAGCGCCGCCTAGGTCTGCGGCCGTTTTTCTGCCTCTGACGCCATGCGATACTGGTCCAGGGCAGCCTCAAGACTATCGACCAATTGTTGCTGCGAACATGGCTTCGAAAGAACATCGAAGGCGCCACCAGACATCAGACGCTCCCGTGTTGGCGCCCCTGAGATCGCCGTCAGGAAAATGATGGGAATGTGGAATCCGCGGAGCGCAATCCTGCGCTGGAGTTCAAACCCGTCAATTCCTGGCATCACGACGTCGGCGATGACACATTCGGTTTCGCCAATATCGCTTGAAACAAGAAGCGCTTGACCTGACTCGAATGTCTTCACGACGTAACCAAGCGACCGCAGCAGCCCCGCTGTGGCCTGCAGAACTTCGGCTTCGTCATCGACCAACGAGATCATGGTCTCATCTGTATTCCTTCGGGACAGATGCTGAACAGGGCTACTGCTGCAGTTCCTGCTCTAATTCAACGAAAGCTCACTGTCCGGGACTACCTTAGGTTTATATAGGCATCTTGTCCTACAACCTATACAACCTAATGTGCACCGTTTCTACAACTTGTGATAAGTCAGAACGTCCTTACTTAGCAAGGGTTGTGCTTAGGTTGTATTCTAGGTTGTATAACCTTGCGAGGATTGTTGTCCTAACAAATTAATCCGCAATGTTGCGCCAGGTCACATCCGGATCGTATGATTTCATCCTCTCGGCTATCCTTGCCGTGTTTGGACCAAGGTCCTTCTGAAATACGACGCCGGAGTGATTGACGAGAAAGGTCATTACGCCGGAATTGCCATATTCTGCGGGATAAGCCACGACTGCGAAGCCGCCGATAAGATTGCCGTTGACGAGATAACTCATCTCGCCGCCAGGCACATTGGCGCCCTGCCCGGTCAGAACCTTGCAGTAATATCCGTGATAGGGACGCGCCTCGGCTCCAGGGCGATAGCCCTGAATGGTCGCAAGAGCGAAGGCTTCGCCAAGCGGGCTTTGCGGTTCATTCGCTGCCGCCGGCCAGTAAAGACCGTCCTTCTTGCCGGGTGACGACAGGATGCGTTGCGCATAGGCATCGACCTTGCTGCCCTCTGGATGCATCGACGCATACTCATTTTGTGCATCGACATAGGCCAACGCGACCTGGATCGCACTGAGTTCATTGAGGCCTATTCGTCGTGACAGAACCTCGCGCCGCCCGGTCACCGTATCGAATTGCCAACCTCCGGCCTTTTCCACGATGGGGATCGGAAGCGTCCAGTCATTCGCTCCCACAACGAGATCCGCTGCGCTGGTCCCTTTCTTCACAAGCTGATGTTTCAGATCGAAAGCGATCAGAAACTTTGCCCGTGCCGCTTGATCGGCCACTTCGTCCCCGGAGAACAGAATGTCGCGACCTTCGGGGCCCAAGATCTTCATCAGGTCGCGTAGATCGTCGGCACGGGCCGCGGCAACCAGGGCTGCAACAGTCTCCTCCGCAGACTTGAATTTCTGCTGAGCCTGTGCGGCCGTGTGACCGAGCAACGATCCGGCGATCAAGGCTGCGGCGTGAAGCGAAAACATCTGCGCGGTCATGAATTTTGCTCCAAGAATTTGCTCCGAAATATGCGGGTCGAATTCTCATCACCGCCGGCGTCCGCCACCACCACGGGCGGCGACATGTCCGCCGCCGCGGCCGCCGCCACCCATTTGCGGGCGACCGCCGCCATGCGGTCCTAGACTTGCGTGCCCGCGCTGTGCTGCGGCCCGCTCGCGGCCGCCTCCACGATCTACTCCATCAAAGGCGCCACCGCTTGGACGTGGCTTGGCCTGCGCTCGTTGACCGCCGCCCGGCCTATCACCCTTCTTCCGGTCGCCTTCGCCGGCTTTGGCTTGCGGACGACCGCCTTTCCCGGGCTTCGCTTGAGGTCGATCGCCGCCACTCGGCCTATTACCAGCCTTCGGACGATCACCACCACCCGGTCTGTCGCCCGCACTCGGACGATCACGATCGGGGCGAGCACCGTCAGGCGGGTCGCCGGGCCGTCCATCACCCGGCTTCAAAACCTGTTGGCCGTCACGACCACGGAAGTCCATCCGGTTATCGCGATTGCCGACATCGCCCTTGGCGAATTTCTGTCTGACGTTGTCGTTGTTGTAGCGCACGCCCTGACGATGTTCGGGGTTATGAACCCAGTTGTCGCGCTTGTTGATATCGATGTCGTTATTGATGTTGATGTTGTTGTTGCCCCAGTTGAAACCGCCGCCCCACCAATTTCCGGCTCTCGCCCAGGCACCGACGGCGACGCCTGTTGCAAAGGCAATGCCGGTCGCCAGCATCCCGCCTGTGATGTAGCCGGGCGACGGAAAGTAATAGGGCGGATAGTCCGGATACGGCCATTCGCCATAGACGACGGCCGGATCGTAATAGGGCACATAGACCGTTTGTGGCACAGCCGGCTCGATGACGATGTAGTCCTTGCCTGATTGCTGGACAGTCGAGACTTTCTGCTGGCTGGTTGTTTTCAGCTTGTCGTTCGCGTGCGCTTTCTGACGAAGCCTCTGGATTGCGTCCATCACATCGGGCTGCTGCGCCAGCACGGCATCACCGAGTTTTTGCGTCCAGTCCAGCTTATCCGACATCATGGCCAGGACATCGGGCGTCGCTGCCAGCGCCTTGATGCTGTCATCCCATTTCTTCTGGTCGATCGCATTCTTGAGAGCTTCGCCCTTGAGGTTCTTGTTATTGTTTACCCAACGCTCGGCTTCGACCACTTCAAGTGGATAGGTCGAGGCAATCAACACCTGAGACAGCAGCGTGTCTGGATAGAGTGCGATCGGCGCCACGAGCTGGCCCAGCTCTTCCGGCTTCACTGTTGCTGTCTGAGCAAGCGAATGGTTCGCTGCCGTAATTCCAATGACAAGCAATGCCAGGATCTTGAATAGCCTAGGCATTCTGAAGCCTCCCTGTCCCGCAAAAATTGATGCCGGACGATTTCAAGCTGCCAACAGCGGCCGCTGCTTGATCGCGACGATCGGCATTATCGATGGGACTGGAGATTTGCTCGATTATCCTTAGGTGCAGTTTTTTGACAAATGGCCGATGTCCAGGCTCGCCAAGCGGCTGCGGCCAGAGCGTCGAATGCGCGGCAATCGGTAATGCCATGTTCGTGGTCGAAGAGCCGGAAATTCCGCAGCACTTTTGCTGTTGTCGATGACAGGGTCTGCGCCGTGACCGAAGACATTAAGTGCCTTGGCTGACGGAACGGCGCCAAGTTCGATATCATCGACCAGCGGCGAAAAGCCCTAGGCGACAGCTCGCGCGCACTGCGCACTAGAACGGCCAATCGCGCAGCGAGTCCGCGTCTGGGCCAGCTCATGCATGAGGATCGACAATGTCGCGAGGAAGTTCTCGTCACTGCTGGGCGAAATCGGTACGCTGGCGTCCGCCTCAAATCTCTCTATCGCAAGCTGGTGCGACGTTGCGTCCTGACGGATCAATTCAATGTCAGTACCCGCATCACAGCCTTACGCATGCCTGCCGGAATCGAGCCTCGCCGCGCAATTCCGAGCTCGGTCGCTCGCGTTATCAGAGCGCCTGGCTCGTTGATTGCGATCGTTGCAGCCATTTCCGTGATTATTAAGCACTTAAGAACCGGTGGCGCAGATCGTTGTCGCGCATGATATCCGCCGACGTGCCGGTCCAGACCGTCCGCCCTTTCTCAAGAATATAATGGCGATCGCCGATGCGGCTCAGCGCCCTGATGTTCTTGTCGATGACCAGAACGGCCTGACCCGCCGCCTTGATGCGCGAGAGAGCCTGCCAGATCTCGCCCCGAATCTTGGGCGCGAGGCCCTCCGTCGCCTCATCGAGAATGAGCAGCTTCGGGTTTGTCATGACGGCGCGCCCGATCGCAAGCATCTGCTGCTCGCCGCCCGAGAGCACGCTGGCGCTGCGGTTACGCAAGGGAGCAAGGGCCGGAAACAATTCGAAGACGCTGTCGAGAGTCCACGGGCTTGCCGCACCGCGCCTGTTCGCCGCTGTTGCGATCAGGTTTTCGAGGACTGACAGATTGGGAAACACTTGCCGGCCTTCCGGCACGAGGGCTAAGCCCGCGCGAGCGACACGATACGTCGGCCAGGAGCCGATCGACCGTCCCGCGAAGGTGACATTGCCACCCCGCAGCGGCACAAGCCCCATAATGGTCGACACTGTTGTCGTCTTGCCCATGCCGTTGCGGCCGAGCAGCGTCACGACTTCACCGTCGCGGACATCGAGATTCACATCGAACAGGACCTGACTCGAGCCATACGACGCTTGCACACAGGAAAGGCTGAGCATCACACGTCCTCATCATCGCCGAGATAAGCGCGCCGCACTTCGGGATCGACCCGCACTTTATCCGGCGTGCCGCTGGCAACGATCGCGCCAGACGCCAGCACGATGATCCGGTCTGCCAACGCGAAGACGGCATCCATGTCGTGTTCGACCAGCAGGATCGTGTAATCGTTCTTCAGCTTGCGGATGAAATCGATCATGCGGCGCGCTTCCTCGATGCCGAGGCCAGCCATCGGCTCATCGAGCAAAAGGACACGCGGCTTTGAAGCCAGTGACATGGCGATTTCGAGCAGCCGCTTCTCGCCATGTGACAACGACCAAGCCGGGCGATGCGCATGGCCCTGCAGACCGAGGCTGGTAAGGCATTTCATCGCTGTTGCATGAAGGGCAGTCTCACCATAAACCGGCTTCCAGAAACGAAAGCTGTGGCCGGCATGGGCCTGTGCCGCGATCATCACATTCTCGGTCACGCTCAGTTCGGGAAAGATGCTGGCGATCTGGAACGAGCGCGTGATGCCTGACATGGCTCGCGCATGAACCGGCCGGGCTGAGATCGATGCGCCGGCATAAATGACCTCGCCGGTATCCGGACGTAACGCACCGGCTAGCAGATTGACGAACGTGGTCTTGCCGGCGCCGTTTGGGCCGATGATGGCGACCAGCTCTCCCTCGGTCAGATCGAAGTCGACATTGTCGACGGCGTTCAGCCCACCGAAACGCTTCGTGAGCTGTACAGTCCGAAGTATGGCTTCCGCCATCGCGATATACTCCGTGCGTTGGACGCTTTGGGCGCCGGTGTCAGGAGCGAATAGAGGCCGCCGCGGCCGAGGAAGACGACAAGGATGAGGATCGGGCCGAGCAGCAGTTTCCAGTGAATGGTGAGGGCTGACAGATATTTCTCCAGTCCGAGATAGGCGAAGGCGCCGATGATCGGGCCGACGGTCGTCGCGAGGCCGCCGAAGATGGCCATGATCATCAATTCGCCGGAGCGTGACCATTCCATGAATTGTGGACCGGCGAATTCGGCAGCGTTAGCCAAGAGAGCGCCAGCGAGACCGCAGCCAACAGCGGACAGGACATAGGCGGCGAGCTTGTAACGGAAGATCGGATAGCCGACGGCCTCCATGCGCGTCTCATTGATGCGGATGCCGCGTAGCACCGTGCCGAAGCGCGAATGCATGATGCGCGAACTGAACAGTGCCGCCATCCCGAGAAGGAATAGCACCACGTAATAGAACTGGAACGCGTCATAGAGATCGACGAGGCCGGCAAACTGACTGCGCTGGTTCAGCGTCAGGCCGTCGTCACCGCCATAGCTGTAAAGGCTGGAGCTTGCGAAATACATCATTTGCGCGAAGGCCAGCGTGATCATGATGAAGAACGTGCCGCTGGTACGCAGCGAGATCATGCCGACTGGCAAAGCAATTAGCGCGCAGAACAACATCGCCAGCGGCCACTGGATGAAGCCGTTATTGACGCCGTGATGCGACATGATGCCGACGACATAAGCGCCGACACCGAGGTAGAGTGCATGACCGAAGCTGACGAGCCCGGCGTGACCCAGGATGAGATCGAGGCTGAGCGCCGCGATGGCAAAGATCATCATGCGGGTGACGAGGTCGAGCCAGAAGGGCTCATCGAACAGCCAGGCCGCAGCCGGAACGAAAGCCAGGGCGACACAAAGCCCGATCAGGACAGGGACACGCCAGCGTTCGAACAGGCCGGCAAAGGCTGAGACCTCGTAGGAGCGCGTGTGGGCTGCGACAGAGATGGCACGTCGCGTTCCCGGCGGGGGGATCAGCCCTTCCGGCTTGAAGAACAGGATGACCGCCATCAGCACATAGATCAGCATCGAAGCCAGCGCAGGCGCGACCGTGTTAGCCGCGACGGGTGGCAGAAACAGACCCATCACCTGCTTGAGATAGGCGCGGCCGATCGTATCGATGAGGCCGACCAGCAGAGCCGCTACGAAAGCGCCTTTAATCGATCCCATGCCGCCTATGATCAGCACGACGAGCGTCAGGATCAGGATATTGTCACCCATGCCGGGATAGACGGTGAGGATCGGCGCCGAAACAAAGCCAGCGAAGCCTGCGAGAGCCGAGCCAAGCGCGAAGATCAGTGCATAGATCAGGTTGATGTTGACGCCGAGCACCGTTGTCATCACGCGATTGCTCGCACCCGCGCGGATCAGCATGCCGACGCGGGTTTTGGAAATAAGGATATAGAGAAGCCCGGCGACAAGAAGTCCGGCGATGATGATGGCAAAGCGATAGGTTGGGTAGGGAATGCCCGGCAGGATTTCCATAGTCCCGGTGAGAAAGGCGGGAATCGGCGCATGCAGCGGCTCCGGTCCCCAGATCATCCGCGTCGCTTCGTTGAAGAAGAAAATGATGCCGACGGTACACAGCACCTGATCGAGGTGGTCCCGCTTGTAGAGGTAGCGGATCAGGACGAATTCGAGCAGCAGGCCGATCAGGAAGGTGCCGAGCATGCCCATGACGAGGCCGCCAATGAACGACCCGGTCCATACCTGGAATGTCACGCCGAGATAGGCGCCCATCATGAACAGGGAGCCGTGTGCGAGATTGACGAGATTCATGATGCCGAAGGTCAAGGTGAGACCCGCGGCCATCAGGAACAAGATGATGCCGAGCTGCAGCCCGTTCAGAATTTGCTCGATAAAAAGCAAGCTTACAGTCTCCAGCCCGGTGCGTCGATGAGGTCGGCGATCCGCCTTTAGTTCTTAAGCTTGCAGTCCTGATAATAGGCGTCCTTCTGGTCGGTCATCACGGTCTCGATTGTCTTAGTGACAAGAGTGCCGCTCTCATCCTTAACCACTTCCCGGACATAATAATCCTGGATCGGGAAATTATTGCTGTTATAGGCGAACTTGCCGCGATTGGATTCGAACTGCGCCTGCGTCAGTGCCTTGCGTAGATCGTCCTTATTGGACATGTCGCCCTTCACGCCTTTCACGGCGCTATCGATCAGCATGATCGAGTCATAGGCGTGCGCGGCGTAATCATTCGGCAGGAAACCGTTCTTTGAGACGAAATCCTTCACGAAGCGGATATTGACCTTGTTGGGCAGATCAACGCTCCAGACATTAGCAGACTTGACGCCAATGGCCTCGTCGCCGATGGCTGGAAGACTCGCCTGATCGACCGTCCAGACAGTGTAGAGCGGCGATGACTTCATGATGCCGGCTTGGGCATATTGCTTCACGAACTGCACGCCCATGTCGCCGGGATAGAAGATGAAGGTCGCGTCCGGCTGCGCATTTCGCAGCTCGCTGAGCTCGGCGGCGAAGTCGACCTGACCAAAGCGGGTATAGACCTCGCCGGCGATCTCATTCTTGTAGAACCGCTTGAACCCGCTGATCATATCCTTGCCTGCCTGATTGTTAGTCGTCATCAGGTAAGCTTTCTTCACGCCGAGCTTCTGCAGATAGGCGCCCATCGCCTCGGCCTGCTGGTCGTTCTGCGACGAGACATTGAAGAAATTGGCGGCGCAGCCCTGGCCCGCGATCGGCGCAGGGCCGGCGATCGGCGAGATGACGAAGGTATCGGTGCGGGCGACCGGCGCATAGACAGCCATCATTTCGGACGAGAAGAGTGGTCCGACGACGAAGTTCACTTTCTTCGATTTCACCATCTCGTCGGCCAGTTGCTTGGCGACGTCGACCTTGGCTTGGCTGTCGCCCCAGGTGATCTCGGTAGGCTGGCCGCCGATCTTTCCATCGATATGGCTCATGGCGAGTTCGATCGCTGCCTGCATCTGCTTGGCAAGAATGCCGCCGACGCCCGTCTGCGGCAGGATGACTCCAATCTTGACTGGATCGGCATAGGCCGCGCCGCTGATTACGATCGCCAGAACAGAACCAAGGAAGGCGGAAGCTTTCATCGGAAGATCTCCATCATATCAACGCCGGCAATGACTGAAATGCATCGGCTCATCTGCTTGGGAAAAACGAGGGATGAGCGTGCATTGAGATGCATGGGAAGGCCGCGGCATGATGCCGAAGCGACCAGGAGCGCCGTCCAATCCGAAGGCGGAACTATTTGCATCACCAACTCGATGTCGTGCTGCACACGTTGCGTGCAGGGAGCACATCCCGCAGTTGGAAGATTTCCAGCAATCCGCGTGCCAGTTCGTCGAAACTGGCACGTATCAATCCTAAAAAAAAGAAACAGACTGTCCTTTATTTCTTCCGCAGACCCCGGAAGACCTGGTCGGCAAGCTTGGCCGCCCATTTCGCGGAAATCGGCGCGTGCGGTACCAGAATGCGATACCAGATCGGTCCGTAGAGAGAGTCGACGACGACATCGAGATCGATGTCCTTGCGCAATTCGCCACATTCGATGCCGCGCATCAGGACAAGCTTGGCTTCATCGCGCCGCGACTGGACATAGCCTTCGAGTAAAGCCTTCAATGTCTCGGGATCGCCTTGTCCTTGTGCAACAAGTGCCGAAATCGTCCGTCCGACCTTGCCGCCATACACTTCGGCGACCACCATCATCTGCCGTTTAATGTCGGAAATGGGCGATTTCGTCCATTTATAGGCGATCTTCGGCGCGGTATCGGAGAGAAAGCCGGCCATGGCGAGCGCGCCGCGGTTCGGCCACCAGCGATAGATCGTCGATCGCGCAGCGCCGGCACGGGCTGCAACAGCTTCAATCGTGAAACCGGAATATCCTTGCTCCTCAAGCAGTTCATTTGCTGCTTTCAGGATCGCCACCTTCACTTCATCGCCTTGCGGTCGTCCACGGCGGCGCGGCTGAACTTTTATGGCGCTTATTTTTTGTCTCATCTGCACAGCCTCATGCTCACAATATCACCATAGCGTCGCTTGACCGTCTGAAAATCTTAAAACTACACTATGTCTCTTTTTATGTGACTCCGCATGTGCATGCGGAAGCACGTGAACCCTTTTGCCGAAACAAATCGCCAACGCGATTCGAGGCCGAGACATGACCGGTGTAATCACTCCAGAGCAAGTCGAATTCTTCAAACGTGAGGGCTATCTGTCGCCGATACGCGCCTTCAGCGCCGAAGAGGCTGCCGACTATCGCCGCCGCATCGAAGAGTATGAGAAGGCCTCAGGTGAGGAAGTCAATAAACGGCTAAAGATCAAGGCGCATCTGGCCTTTCCGTGGATGGTTGATCTCGCCCGCCATCCGCGCATCGTCGCTGCAGTGCAGGCCCTGATCGGCCCCGATGTCTTGTTGTTCGGATCGTCCGCCTTCGCCAAGAATGCACATGATCCGCGTTTTGTCTCCTGGCATCAGGACTCGGCCTATTACGGCCTCGACCCACACGAGGAAGTGACGGTGTGGGTGGCGTTGTCGAAGGCGGATTCGCTGGCTGGCTGCATGAGCGTCATCCCGCGCAGCCATCGCGGTCCAGATCTCGAACACGAAGAGACCTATGACGCCAACAATCTTCTGGCGCGCGGTCAAACTGTCATTGTCGACGACAGCAAAGGTGTCGAGATGCCGCTGGAGCCGGGTGAATTCTCCATGCATCACGAGCGCACTGTGCATGGATCGCCGGCTAACCGCTCTGATGATCGTCGGATTGGCATCGCATTTTTCTATATGCCGGCGCATACCCGCTCGACGATGTCGCGCCGGTCCGCGATGCTGGTCGCTGGCGAGGACAGGTATGGTTATTGGGACCGCGATGTCGAACCGCAGATGGACCTTGATCCGAAGAGCCTCGCCTTTCTCGACAACGTCTGGAGCCAATATCGCGACGAAAATACGACGAAGCAGGTCGCTCGCGCTTAAGCGGCGCCGATGGCGCGCCGAAAGGGATTGCGGATGCGGCCGGGCATTTCGCAATTGTATCGTCACCCCAGAAAGTCATGGATATCGGAATTCTCAAGTCAAGCTCATATCTTGAAATGCGGCCGGTCGGACGACAAAATATTCTCCCTGATGGCCATGCGATGTTGGACTGCAATGCCGCCGCCAAACACCGCGATGCGATCGATGATCATGGTCATCACGGCCCCTCATCGCGAGTTTACGGAGCGCTGCACCAAAACTCTGCATATTACACGGCAAGAACCGCCCATATCAGACAGAAATCCAAGGCCGTGCTACGGCTGGCACCTTGAGTCTATCGGTCAGAGACTCAATTCACCGCCATTCAAAAAAATTGAGAGTGCACGCTCAAAGGCGATCAAGTCGATTTTCTCGCAAGCGAGCCAATCATCGTCATAGTAACTTCCTAAATAGCGCTCGCCGCTATCGCATATGAGAGTAACCAAGGATCCTTGTTCTTTTACTTCGCGCATGCGCGCGGCAATCATGCACAAGCCAAAGAAGTTCGTTCCGGTTGACCCCCCAACCTTGCGCCCAAGCCTCTGCGACAACACTCGCATCGCGGCGAGCGAAGCCGCGTCCGGAATTTTGATCATCTGATCGATGACTTGCGGAAGAAAGGAGGGCTCGACGCGCGGGCGCCCGACGCCCTCAATGCGGGATGTTTTCGCGGAGGTTATGCCCATGTCACCGGAGGTGTAAGCCTCGTAGAACACCGAATGCTCAACATCGACGACGCAAAGCTTGGTCGTGAGCTGTCGATATCGGATATATCGTCCGATCGTTGCGCTGGTACCGCCGGTGCCTGCGCTCATCACGATCCAGGCCGGGACCGGATGCGGCTCGTTGCCCATCTGTTGGAAAATGGACTCAGCGATATTGTTGTTACCGCGCCAGTCTGTTGCACGTTCCGCAAATGTGAATTGGTCGAGGTACACACCGTCCATCCGCTCGGCGAGCCCGGCCGCCTCGGCATAAATCGTGCGACCATCCGCAACCAGATGACACCGACCCCCCAGATGCTCGATCGCGGCGATCTTCTCCTTTGAAGTTGTGGCCGGCATCACGGCATAAAACGGCAGCCCCAGCAAGCGAGCAAAGTAAGCTTCCGACACCGCGGTCGAACCTGACGACGCTTCCACAATCGGCGTATCGCCGCGGATCCGGCCGTTGCAAATGCCATAGAGAAACAGCGAGCGAGCCAGCCGATGCTTGAGGCTACCGGTCGGATGCGTTGACTCATCCTTCAGATAGATGTCGATCCCGCGCAATGCCGGCACGTCGAGATGCAGAAGATGCGTATCCGCAGACCGACGCTGATCCGTCTCCAGAAGGGAAAGGGCGCGACGCGTCCATTCACAGTCCCGCATCGTCGAGATCGGCGATGTAAGGACAACCGGCTGTTCGCCCGCGGTCATGAATTAAGTCTCCGGCCGAAAACACAGCTGTCTCGAGACGTGCGCTGCAGCTTCGACCAGTGCCGTTACGGAAGGATCCTGGCCGTCGCTGTTCTTTCGCTCAGCTCCCGCGATTGCAAGCACGGCCACCAGTTCACCCTGGGAATCAAAGATCGGCGCCGCGGCGCCCCGGATGTTTTCGACAAAATGGCCCTTCAACCACCCGTAGCCGGTTCTGCGGACATCGTTCTTGATCGCCTCAACGCGTTTGCGCATGTCAGCCGACAACAGATTACCGCCAAGTTCGCGTTGAAGTTTGGTTTCGGTCAGGTCGCTGGAAAGGTGAGCAAGAAATACGTGGCCGGTCGCGGACGACAACAGCGGAAAAATAGTCCCCAGTCCGAGTGATGTCACGCCGATGCTGCCGCGAAGCCAGCGCACCACAGTCGGCCCCTCCTCGCCCCATACGGCCAGGGTGCCCCCCTCGCGAAGCTTGGCAACCAACTCCTTCAGCGCCGAGGTCGCAAGATCAATGGCTTCGACTCGCGCCAGTGCTGCGAGGCCGACCCGCAGTGAACGAGAGCCGAGATCATAACGGCCAGTCGGGGAATCCTGGACCGCAAGTCCGCAACGCACCAGACTGACGAGATAGCGTCGCGCCTGACTAAGCGACAGGCTGCTTGCACGGGCCACCTCACCCAGCGTCAGCGGACCGCCGCCCTCAACCAATGCGTCAAGCACCGCGAAGCCGGTTTCGACTGACTGAATACCCTGCAGCTTCTCCGATGACAGCAGCTTGCTGGACGTCTTGTCCTTGTCCGCGGCTCTGGCGCGGGGACTCGCCACCGTTTTCCTTGCCTTGGCCATGTCAGACGCCAGATTGTTCGCGGAAGATCATGAGATTTCCCAACCCGACGGCCGGCGGGACGTAAACCGATGCGCCGTCGCGGCGATATGCGATCTCGCCGGCCGAAAGCGAAGCCTGAAGCGTATCAAGTGATTCAACTTCGATCACGTAACCGAGATACTCGGCATCATTTTTCAGCTTGCGGCCGACACCAAATTTTTTCTGAACTGCCTCAGGTGACAGAACAACAAGCTCGACGCCACCGGAGGCAACCCGCACAACATCACCCTCTTGCGATAACAGCCCCTCGAACATAGCCGCAAACCTCTTCACCACTGAAACAGGATCATTGGCCATCGCAAGAACGCTGCGAATGCCCTTCGCGCTGTTGGCATGCACCAGCCATTCGGGCCTGAGATAGAGATCGACGTTGAAGTAATGGCAGCAGTTGAATGTCAGAGGTGCCGGAAACGGCAGGATGACATCGAATTCAGGAAACACGGATTTACCCGGTCCGATGACCCATTCACGCTTCACATGAGCCGGGAGAGCGGCGGTAAAGCCCTGCTTCTCAATTGCTGCATGTGCAGCACCGATATCAGCGCTGCCGAGCACCATCGATTTGATTGCTTGTTGGCCCGTCAGCAGCCTCGCCATGGGAGCCGGCAATTTCGTCTGGTCCTGAACCGCCATCAGTTCGATGAAATTGGCAAATCCGCTCGCCACCGGCCGCATCAGAACGAGATAGTTCGAAATGCCCATCGGCGCGATATGGCTGATCGGAGACAGCGTAAATCCCATACGCCGGAACAGCGATGCCGCTGCTTCCAGGTCATGAACGTATGTGAGCAGATGATCGATGGCGCCAATCGGCTTAGGCATGGTAGTCGCTCAATATGTGGTTGCAGATATCGCCGATATGCAGCGCGACGCAGTCAAGCAACGTAACGTCTGCATCAATCGGCAGGAGAAGCGGAAGTTCGGTACAGGCGAGGACGACAGCCTCCGCTCCACGCGATTGCAGCGACGCGACGGTCCGACGGAGAGTTTCTCGCCCGGCATCGACGCTATCGCTGGCCGTGAGGATGGATTGGATCTGGTGATCCAGTTCGGCCTGCTCGTCCTTGTCGAGAAAGATCAGCTTGCGTTCGTTCCGCCCGAGATAGGAGGCAACGAAATCCGAGCCACAGGTCATCGATGTGCCGAGCACGCCTGCGGCTCTTATCCCAAGCGAATTCAGCTTACCGGCGGCGGCAGCCAGCACATGCGGCACGGCGCCGGGCGCGACCGAACGAACCGGCTGATACCAGTGGTGTGCGGTGACGGCCGTCAGGGCAATGACATCGCAGCCGGATTGCGCCAGCCGCTTTGCTGCAGCCGCAAGCATGGATTCAATGCCTTGCCAGTCAGCCGCTTCAGCCATGGACAGCAGCGTGGCATAATCGAGATTGCAGATGTCTCCGCGGAAGCTGCGATGCACGCCAAGCTCAGCTTCGAGCGCCTTGTTCAGACGCTCGTAGTAAAGCGCGGTCGAGCGCCAGCTCATCCCCCCGATCAATCCAACGCGGCGGGTCTGGTGCTTCTGCGTCACGCCAGCCATCCGCTATGTTCCGACCACCGATCTCGCTCGGCCGGTCAGCAGCGGCAGACCGAGCGTGATCAGCACGAAAGCGCCCGTGAGAAATTTGAGATCGGATGGATGCAGGCCAGTGGCCAGACCGAGCGAAACGAGCTGGTAATAGACGATCGAGCCCACGACCGGCGCGACGATCTGACGCTCGATCGTTGCGCGTCCGACGATGGCTTCACCGATGATCAGCGCGGCCAGACCGTTCACGAGGATACCGAAACCCATCGTAACGTCGGCATAGCCCTGCTGCTGCACCACGATGGCTCCGCCGAGCGCCGCCAACGCATTGGCGATTCCAAAGCCGAGAACCACGTAGATGCGGGCATTGATGCCGAGCGCCGGCGACAGCCGCGCATTGGCGCCGACACAACGCAGCGACAGGCCAATTTCGGTCTTGTAGAACGCGATCAGCGCGGTCACGACAAGAGCCACCAGCACGCCGAAAATGGCAATCTGTAGCCCTGTGTTCAGCAGAATGTCAGGCGAAATGGCATCGAACAGCGACAGCTCCGGCCGCACGGATTTGTTTGGCATTCCCATGATCCGCAAATTCACGCTCCAAATCATGGTCGCGACCAGAATGCCGGCGAGCAACGAGTGGATCTTGAAATACAGATGCACCAGCGCCGTCGCGGCGCCTGCAAGAAACCCGGCCATGATCGCCAGTGCCGTGCTGCTCCACGGATCAAGACCGGCCGTCAACACAGCCGCAACAAGACAGCCGCCGAGCGGAAAGCTTCCTTCCATCGTCAGGTCCGGCAGCGACAAAGTCCGGAACGGAATCATGATTGCCAGCGCGACGAAGGAATAGATCAGGCTCTGAACGAGCGTGACCGGAATGAGGTTGATGAAGACTGAAATCATGCGCTCAGCACCATTCTGTCATCCTTGATGCGGAATCGCGCGACAAGATCGGCCACCGTCAGCCTCTTCTTCTCATCCGCTCCGATGTCGGCAATGATCGCCCCTGCATTCATCATGATGATGCGCGAAGCGTAAGCCAACGCATGCTCCATGTTGTGAGTCACCATGAGCGTGGTCAGCCCGCCGCGCGAGATCAGCGACACGGTCGCCTCCATCACCAGTTCGGACGTCCGCGGATCAAGGGCGGCCGTATGCTCGTCGAGCAGCAGCAGCTTGAGCGGACACAACGTGGCCATAGCCAGCGACAAGGCCTGACGTTGACCGCCCGACAGATCGCCGGCCAAAGCATCCAGCCGATCTTCAAGACCAAGCCGCAACTGGGACAAGGCTTGCCGGAATATGTCCCGACGCGACGTGTTCAACGCACGTCGCAATCTCCGTCCCTCCGCACGCATCAAGGCGAGAGTCATGTTTTCCTGAACAGTCAGCGATGGCGCTGTGCCGATCATCGGATCCTGGAAGACGCGCGCAACCAATTTGGCCCGCGCATATTCCGGAATGCCGGTTACGTCCACGGTGTCGATTTCGATCTGGCCTTCGTCCGGCAGGATCGCGCCCCCTAGAAGATTGAGGAGCGTGCTCTTCCCGGCACCGTTGCCGCCAATGACGGCGACAAACTCACCCGGACCGACCCGAAGATCGACCCCGGCAATGGCAATCTTCTCGGACGCCGTGCCGGCGTTGAAGACCTTGCGCAGACGAGACGCGAGGATCATTCCGGGCTCAATTGATCACGCAGTTGCAATTGGCGAGAGCCGGCGGCAGCGTCAAACCAAGTGCCTTGAGCTTTGCACCATTGACCATCGGCTTGTGCTCGGCCGCCGTTGCGCGGTACGGCGGAATGCTGGCGGGGTCTTCACCCTTCAGAATGCGCGCGGCGATCTTGCCCGCAGCTTCTCCTGATTGTCCGAACGACACCGCAAAAGCCGCAAGCGCATAATTCTGCTGAACGGCTTGCGGGATCGATGTGATGACGGGGAGCTTGGCACGATCGGCGGTCGCGGCGACAGCGGCCATGCCTTGCTGAATGCGGCCCGATGCAACGGTGAACAATGCGTCCACCCGCCCGACTGCCGACTGTACGCGCTGGGCGAGTTCATTCGGGTTGTCCATGCCGATACGAACGACGCTGATTCCATTCTTGGAGGCGACAGCTTCCACACCATCGACCGCGGCCTTCGAGCTGTCGTCGCCGGTGTCATAGAGCAAGCCCAGACGCTTCATCTCCGGCAGAAGCGTTTTGAAGAATGTCAGCAACGCCTGGTAGTCGAGTGCAACCGACGAGCCCGTCATCAATTTGTCGCCCTTGTCCCACGACGGCACGAGGCCGGCATGCACCGGATCGGCAATCGGCAGAAACACGACCGGGAATGTGCGTGTGCGCAACTGATTACGCGAGGCGACCGATACAGGCGTTGCAATCGTTGCCATCAGATCGGGGCGCGCGCCGGAGAGCCGCGTCAGCATCTGCGGAATAAGCGCCGGATCGAAATTGACGTTGCTCTCGTCGAATACGACGCCGGTGCCTTCAGGGAAGCCGCCTTCGGCAAGGCCCTTTTTGAAGCCGGCAATTGCTTCATCGAGTGTCGGATGCGGGCCCCAGCCTGCAATCGCAACACGCTTGGGCTGGGCATGAGAAACCGAAACCGTGATCAGCAATGCGGCCATGACCAATGCGAAACGCTTCAACATATTTGCCCTCCCTCAAGGTGCGCCCATAAAGGACTTGCACATTCTGCAACCTCATGCAGGATATGCAAGAGAAAATAACGAGCGTTTTGAGGCTGGGATGAAGGCGGTTTTCTTCAGGGAACACGGCGATCTGTCAGTTTTGGAGTATGGAGACCTTCCGCTACCGGAACCTGCACCCGGCTGGGTGCGGCTGAAGGTCAAAGCCTGCGGCCTCAATTATCTCGACGTGTTTTCCCGGCGCGGCATGCCCGGCATCAAGATCGAATTGCCGGGCGTCACCGGTGGCGATTGCGCCGGCGTGATCGACAAGCTAGGTGACGACGTCGAAGGCTGGCAGATTGGAGAGCGCGTGCTGCCGGTGTCGCATCATGTCGACTGGACGACCGGTCATTTCGAAATGCTCGGCGAAACGCGCAACGGCGCGATGGCGGAGTATTGTACGGTTCGGGCCAGCCAGTTGATGCGAATTCCGGATAACGTGTCCGACGAAAAGGCTGCCGCACTCCCCTGCGCTTACGGCACTGCGCATCGCATGCTGCACACGCGCGGACAGATCAAGGCGCGCGAAACGATCCTCATTCTCGGCGCATCGGGTGGCGTCGGCACCGCCTGCGTTTTGTTGGCGAAGCTGGCCGGATGCAAAGTGATCGCTGCCGCAGGCAGCGACGAGAAATGCGCAAGATTACGCGAGATCGGGGCCGACGAGACCATCAATTACGCGACGACAAAGATCGACAAATATATCCGCGAAACCACGGGCTCGCTTCTGCGCGGCGGCGGTGTCGATGTTGTCGTCAACTTCACGGCCGGCGACACCTGGACGCCATCCATGCGCTGCGTGAAGCGTTTCGGGCGGCTGCTCTGCTGCGGCGGAACCGGCGGTTACTCTGCCGTGACGGACATCCCCTATCTCTTCATGTCGGAGATGAACATCATCGGCTCGACCGGCTGGACCGCTGAAGACCAGCAAGCCTGCCTCGATCTTGTTGCGCAGGGCCGGCTCGATCCGCCGATCGATCGCGTCAGCCCGCTTTCTGACGGCATCGACGCGGTCCGCGCGATCGAGGATCGCGCGGTGTTCGGCAAAGTCATCGTCAAACCGTAACAGGCGTTATGTCGCAGAGTCCGAAATTTGCCGGTACTGACGACGTTGCAGCGTTCGCGCGCGTGCCGCTCGAGACGCGTGTTGGTGGCCGGGACCTTCTGTCGATGCTGCGCGAGCAGGCCGATCGCGATGGCGATGTTGTCGCCATTCGCTATCTCCCCGACGGGATCAATCCTGGCAATGCCATCACATACTCGCGCCGCCAGTTGAGCGCTGGCGTGGCGTCGATCGCGACGCGGTTAAAGGAATTCGGACTGTCGCCGACTGACGCAATCGCGTCGCTGTTGCCAAATGGGCCCGGCACCATCGCGGCTGCGCTCGCGGCCATGGCCGTCGCACGCCTCGCGCCGATCAATCTTTATCTGGCGCCGAACCAGATCCGGACGCTGCTGAAGCAATGCGATGCGAAGGTCGTGCTGATCCCACGCGATGTTCCACCCGCCATCGCTAGTATGTTGGCAGCGGTACAAGGCGATCACGCTCAGGATGGTCCCGACTTTCTGGCCGTCGATACCGTCAATCTGGCCGGAGCCGGAGAGGTCAACACTCCGAGCCGGGCGCTGTCCGACGTCGTCACGCTGTTTCACACCGGCGGCACGACCGGTCTGCCGAAATTCGTGCCGCTCACCGCGAAAAATCTCGCGGCCGGCGCCGTGATTTCGCAGTTCGGCTACGGTTACACCCAGCAGGACAGCGTGCTCTGCGCCATGCCGATGTTTCACGTCGGCGGATTGTTCGCATGCTCGCTGTTTCCGCTGGTCACCGGCAGCGAAGTTGTCATCCTTGGACCGCTCGGCTATCGCGGCGAAGGCGTCGTGGTTGCTCTGCCAAGAACTATCGAAAGTCTCGACGTCAGCGTGGTGGTCGGCCCACCGACGATCATGGCGCAACTCGCGGCGAACCCGCCCGACCGCGCGCGCGCAAAGCGACTGCGACTTTTCATCAATGGCGCGGCGGCCTTGCCGCGCGTGCTTGGTATGCGTCTCAACGAAGCGACCCGCGTCCCCGTTGTCGAACCGTGGGGGTTGACCGAAGCGACACTCGCTGTGACCAGCGGTCCACGTGACGGCAAGAACGTGCAAGGGTCTGTCGGACTTCCGTTGCCCTATTGCGAGGTCAAAGCGGTTCAGGTGGACGACAGCGGACGCGCAATGCGCGACTGCCGCGCGGATGAGATCGGCGTTCTCTCAATCCGCGGACCCATGGTGTTCGGCGGTTATCTCAATCGCAGCGCCGAGCAGCAACCATTCTTCGACCATGGCTGGCTGGATACCGGCGATCTCGGCCGCGTCGATGCCGATGGATTTGTCTGGGTGACCGGACGCGCAAAGGAACTGATCAAGCGCGGCGGTCACGGTATCGATCCTGGCATGATCGAGGATGCCCTGATTGCGCATCCGGCTGTGGCATTGGCCGCTGCCATCGGAAAGCCGGACGCCTATGCGGGTGAGATTCCGGTTGCCTACATTCAGCTTCGTCCTGACGTGACGGCAAGCGCGGACGATCTGATCGCGCATGCGCGTGCGCGCATTCCCGAGCGCGCCGCCGTTCCGAAGGAAATCATTCTGCTTCCCAAACTTCCAGTCACGGCGATCGGCAAGGTGCACAAACAGATCCTGAAGCTCGACATCACAAGACGCACCGCCGAAGAATGCGCCATTGGCGTAACCGGCGGGAGCCATACGATCGATGTAAGCGTCGAACAACATCCCCTGCATGGCCTTGAAGTCACCGTGCGCGTGCCCGAACAGTTTGTCGATGCCGTCCGCAGCAAGCTGTCCGCTTTTTCGTTCCGCGCGAACGTCATCTGTCTCCAGTAAAGGACCATCACGATGCTCGATGCCGAAGCTTTCAAGAAGATCGTCGAATCCGCCTCCTTCCATCGGCTGATTGGACTGAAACTCGAAAGCGCCGATGCCGAGGCCGGTGTCGTTGTGCTGCGGCAGCCTTACGATCCGAAACTCAGCATCTTTCCTGAAGCGGGCGTCTATCATGGCGGTGTGATTGCATCGCTGATCGATGTGGCCGGCGCAGTCGCATGCGGCCTTCCGCTGGGTCGTCCGACGCCGACCGCGAATTTCCGTGTCGATTTTCTGAAGTCGCCCGCCAAGATCGACCTGATCGCGATCGGCCGCCTCGTGCGGTCCGGCAAGACCGTATCGGTCGCCGACGTCGAGATCACCGACGACAATGGCGAGGTTTATGCCATCGGCCGCGGCACCTTCAGCACCTCGGCGGCCTTCAAGGCAATCGAAGCCGGCGCGGAAAGCGCGAAGCGCTAACCACAATCATCTGAGCGAAACCGGAGCCCGTTCCAATGCCGGTTATTCCGCAAATTTCTGCCCGTCAGAGCGAATTCACAGCGTGGCGGCGCATGCTGCATGCCGAACCCGAACTGGGTTTCGAGGAGCACAAGACATCTGCCTTTGTCGCAGAGCGATTGCGTTCGGTCGGGATCGAACCCCATCTCGGTCTGGCCCGCACCGGCGTTGTTGGTGTGATCGAGGGGCGTAGCTCGGGCAGTCGTCGTATCGGCCTCCGCGCAGACATGGATGCGCTGCCAATGGACGAACGCGGCCAACACCCTTGGTCGTCGAAAATTCCCGGCCGTTTTCACGGATGCGGTCATGACGGTCATACCGTCATGCTGCTCGCCGCAGCCGAGTATCTTGCGCAAACGCGCGACTTTGGCGGCACGGTGACCGTCATCTTCCAGCCCGCCGAAGAAGGCCTCGGCGGCGGACGCGTGATGGTGGACGAAGGCCTGTTCGACCGGTTTCCGTGCGACGAGATCTACGCCCTCCATAACATGCCGCTTCTGCCAGTCGGGCAGGCTTCGGTGCGGAGCGGTGCGGCTCTTGCCTCGTTCGACCGTTTCAATGTGACCATCACCGGACGGGGCGGTCACGCCGCCATGCCGCACAAGACCATCGATCCCGGCCTGGTCATGGCGCATACGGCGGTGGCACTGCAATCGTTGATATCGCGCGAAACCGATCCGCTTGATTCCGCTGTCCTGAGCATCACGCAAATGCGTGTCGGCACGACGCACAATGTGATTGCGTCAGAGGCTTTCCTGTCAGGCACTGTCCGCGCATTGAAGGAAGAAGCGCGTGCGCGGATCGAAAGCAGCTTCCACCGCGTCGTTACTCATGTTGCGCTGGCACATGGCGCATCGGCAACGATCGACTATCTTCGGGAATATCCGGTACTCGTGAATGATGCCGCAGCCGTGACACGCGCCGAGCATGCGATCCGGCACGTACTCGGTCCCGACGGCCTTGCCAGCACATTTCCACCCCTGATGGCGGCGGAAGACTTTGCGTTCATGCTAGAACAGCGACCCGGCGCCTACATTCTCTTGGGTCAGGGCCGCGGAGCCGAAAGCCCGATGGTCCATCATCCTGAGTACGACTTCAATGACGATATCCTGGTCACAGGCCCCAGCTTGCTTGCAAGCATTGTCAAGCCCCGTTGACATGACACGTTGTCCGACTACCCGAGAAGGGCCGACGACTGCGACGGGTCCTTTTCACGGCAGCTCACCTAGTAAGTTGAACGTCCCCCGGACAGATCAAACACAGCCCCGGTACTGAATGAGCATTCCGCAGAACTCAACCACGTGACCAGAGAAGCGATCTCCTCGGGAAGCCCAAACCGGCCAAGTGGAATTTTCGACAGCATGAAGTCGATGTGCTGCTGAGGTAACTGGGCGAAGAGCGGTGTCCTGACTGCTGCCGGCGTAATGCAGTTCACGCGGATTTCGGAATCGGCAAGCTCCTTTCCAAGCGATTTCGTCAACGCAATGATTGCGGCCTTGCTTGCGCTATAGCCCGACGCATTCGGATTGCCATCCTTGCCGGCGACTGAAGCAATGTTGACCACCCGGCCGTATCCGGTCTTGCGCATGTGCGGAATGACGGTTCGCAAGCAATAGAACGTGCCGTTCACGTTGATTGCAAAAACGCGTGCCCATTCCTCGACAGGATAGTCCCAGACCTTGGCAGTCGCGCCCGTAATTCCGGCGTTGTTGATGAGAATGTCGATCGATCGGTGCTTTTCGACCGTGCCGCGCGTGGCGTCCTCGACCGCTCCCATATCGCTCACATCAACCTTGAAGGTTGTGGCGCCTGCAAGCGTCGCGGGGAGTGCGTTCAGCGCATCGGCATCGTAGTCCCAGATCACGCATTCGGCGCCCGACTGCGCCATCCGTTCGGCTATCGCGAGGCCAAGGCCGGACGCACCTCCGGTGATAACCGCGACGCGTCCTTGAAGATCGATCTTGTTCATTGGCGGTTCGGACCGATGTTAGTTTGCAAATGCAACTTGCAGGGGCGCAAAGCCCCGGATTTCAACGGAATAGACGTCGCCGGCAGCAGCCGGCGTCATCGGGCTGAGCGCACCAGACAACACGATGTCGCCCGCCCCGATCGGTCTACCGAGCGAGGCCATCTTCCGCGCCAGCCATAACGTCGCGTTGAAGGGATGTCCGAGACAGGCCGCGCCGACGCCCAGAGACACCGGCACGGCATTCCGGGACATAACAACCCCGCCGAGCCGGAGATCCACATCCGTCACCTTACGCGGACTAGTCCCGAGAACGTATCCTCCGGCGGAAGCGTTATCGGCAATCGTGTCGAACAGCTTGATGTTCCAGTTCTCGATGGCCGTGTCGACGATCTCGATGGCAGGCAACGCATATGCGATGGCCGAAATCAGTTCCTGAAGCGTGGCATCCGGATTGTCGATCGCCCGGTCCATCACGAACGCAACCTCCGCTTCCATGCGCGGCTGCATCAACCGACTCATGCTTATGGTCGCGCGGTCTTCGAAGGCATAGTCCGCCCACAGGATTCCGAAGTCCGGCTCATTGACTCCGAACTGCTCCTGCACAGCTTTGGAGGTCAGACCGATCTTCCGCCCTACTATGCGGCGACCCTGCTTGATCCACCGGTTGGTGTTGTAGTCCTGGACCTTCTGTGCCGCTTCAACTGAATCAATTGCGAACGTCTCACGTGGCGGCTTGATCTGCTTCAAACTGCTCCGCGCCTCAAAGACGGCATCAGCGATCTCGGCAATTCTCTCACTTATAGTCATGACCGGCATCTTCCAGCTATCACATCACATGTCGCAGCCGGTTCGTCTCACGCGACGCTCGGCCCTATCGGTGACAAGGAGCGCCTCAGCGTTCCGTCAGAAACTCAAGATGGATTCTGTTGAAGAGATCGTTGTTCTCGAATTGCGGCCAGTGGCCGCATCCGTTCATCACCACATACTTCGCGCCGGGGATCAACTCGGCGATCTTCTGGCCCTCTTCCGGCGTTGCGGTCGGATCGTGCGATGTCCACAGCACGAGCGTCCTGGCACGGATCGCGCGGCTCTGCTCGTCCGAAAACATGTTGCGCCTGCGCGTCGTCATGTCCTGCAGGCAGAGGATACGCTCCATCGTCTCGCGGAAACCGGGCTGGGCATAAATCGCGCGGCGCGTCTCGACGAGGTCGTCGTTGACCTTACTCTTGTCGTGCATGAGAAATTCGAGGCGGCTGCGGATGCGCGCAGGGCTTGGATCGTTGACCGCTTCCATGGACAGCCGCTTGATCCGCTCCATGACCTCAGGATGCGCGGTCCAGCCACCTGCGGTATTGAGCACCAGACGATCCACGGCCTGCGGATAATGAACGGCGATATGCGCCGCCACCCATCCGCCCAATGACTCGCCGGATATATGCGCCTGGTCGCGCTTCAAAGCCTTCATGACCTTCAGCACATGGTCGGCATAATCCTTGATCTCGTAAGCGATGGCGGGCTTGTCGCTCCATCCATGGCCGACGAAATCGAGCGCGACCGTCCAGAAGCGCTCGCCGTGCGCGGCGAGATTGCGGCTATACGCTTCGGCATGCCCGCCCGTGCCATGCAGCAGCAGGAGCAGCGGCTTGTCAGGCGTCCCGGACGACAGATAGCGGGTCCTGATGCCACCCGCGTCCAGGTAACCTTGGGCGAAGGAGATGCGTGTCAGGTCCGACCAGATCGACGTGTAGGCAGCGTCTGTCATGAGGTGTCTTCGTTCGATTTCGCGTGATGATGATGGCCAGGCGGTCAGGCCGCCCTGCCTGTCAGGATGCCCATTCCGGTGATCCACTCGTTGATCGCCTCATAGAACAGCACGTCTGCCCGGTAATTCGGACCGAGTGCGGCCAGTGCGGCGAACCACGAGCGGATCTCGTGCGCGCCGCGCCCGCTGATTGCCGTGATGTCCTCATCGGCAATGTCGTCGAGTTGCGTCAGGTCGCCGGCGGCAAATGCATCGAGCATTTTCCGGTCCCATTCGGGATTGAGCGGAAGGAGTCCGGATGTGCCCGCGCCCAGTTGGTAACCCAGCTGATGCGCTCTGTTCTGTCGCGCCATTCTCTGGGCATGTCCTAGCGCGCCGCCATCGATGAGATATGAGCGGACTTCGGACGTCGCTGTGGCGAGCGCAGGGACCGGCGGATCATGCGAAAGTCCGCCGGACGCCACGATCAACACCCGCTCAGGACAGGATCTCGCCCATGCGCCGACAGCGGCGCCAAGCGCGCGCACCCTCGCGAAGGTCGGCCGTGGCGCCGCCGCGCAGTTGATGAAAACGGGAATGAGGCGCGAAATATCCTTGCCGTTGGATAAGAGCTCCACCGGCTGCACCGCGCCGTGATCGACATTCATCTTGTACGACAGTGCGACGTCCACGCCTTGCACAAGAACGCTCGAAACACAGCTCATCGCCAGCGGCTCGGGAATATTCAGTTTGCCTGCGACGGTGCCGTAGTCGCCGATGGAATTCCCTTCCACGCCGATGCAGAAGGCGGGCAGGAGATTATAGAAGAACCCGTTGACGTGATCGGGATAGAATACGACCGTCAGTGTCGGCTCAAGGGACGCGACAAAATCGGTTGCCTGTTTCAGCGCATTGTTGAAATGCTGCTCCGTATCCGCAGGGGCGCGGTTGCGATCGAGCAGCGGACTGTGGGACATACAAATCGCGCCGACGATCATAGCACTCCTCCCTGTTGCATTGCTCCGCTTGCGTTTTTTGGGAGCTTGAGCCTGCTTTTATTGTGCGCCGTGTAAGCCATAGAAGAATGGAATTCCCTCGCGAGCGACAATCGGCAATGCTATTGTGTTCGCATTGCGAACAACGCCCGGCGGAGCAAGGCATGTCGAGCACATATCGCGATGTTAAATCTCTGGTTCGCGGGTTGCGAATTCTGGAGTCGCTCGGGCAGAAGGGCTCGATGAAGATCAGCGCGCTCGCGGAAGCGACCGATATCGACCGCACAAGCACGTACCGCCTCGTCAACACACTCGAAAGCATGGGCTACTTGCTGCGCCGCGCCGAGGACGGGGCGATCTCCCTGACCTCCAAGATGGCGAATATTTCCGACGGTTTCCGCGACGATGACCTGATCGCTCAGGCGATCACGCCGTTCATCCACGACCTAACACGCACCGTGCTGTGGCCGAGCGATTTTGCGACATTCAGCGAAGGCGCGGTCACCGTCCAGGTGACGACGCACAAGCTCAGTCCGATGTCGGTCCATCGGGCGGTTGTCGGCCGTCATCACTCGCTCTTCCGGTCAGCCCTGGGCCGCGCCATGCTTAGTGTCATGACCCAAAAGGAAATCGATACGGCCTCCGTAGTCGCGCAGCTTGAGGCGCCGAACTCGCACTACATCTGGGACAAAAAAGCCATCCGGAAGCTGATCGGCGACGTTCGTAAGGCCGGCTACGCCTCGTCCGTCGGAGAGAGCGAAGCCAATATCAGCGCTATTGCTCTCCCTCTACGCGTCCGCAGTGTGGTGGGGGCCGTGAATATCGTCTTTTTTCGCAGCGCAATGACGCCACAGATCGCCGCGGACCGTTACATCGAGCCGCTGAAAGCGTGTGTTCAGAAGGTCAAAAAGACGCTTTCAGTGTAACAAACTTTTCTGCCGCTCCTCATCGGTGCCGGATCCGAGCTGTTCGCAATGCGAACAAAGAGCAGATCAAAATTGCCAATGCGGCAATTCTGACGTGCCGTATCCCAACGAAACAAGAGCGCGACCGAGCGCCGGTTCGTTACAAGGGAGGATATTCCATGACGCTTGGCACCAGGATGTCGCGGCGGATGGCAATGGTCACGATTGCAGCATTGGCGTGCGTTCATGCAAGCGGCGCGTCCGCTCAGACGCCGATCACGCTGAAGTTCGCGAATTTTGTTGGTCCGACCTCGTTTCTTACGACCGAAATCTTCAGGCCGTGGTTCAAGCAGATCGAGGATGAATCCGGCGGCCTCGTGAAGATCGACTTTCTGTCGGGCGGCTCCGCTGCAAAGCCGAACGAAGTCATTGACGCGGTGCGGACGGGCATCGTCGATATCGGCTGGAGCGGAACGTCCTACAATCCTGGACGCTTCAACGCGGCTGGCGTGACCGAATTACCGCAGATCATTCGTTCGCCGGCCGAAGGGTCCGCCGGAATGGCCACGCTGCATGAGAAGGGCCTGCTCGACGGCTTTGATGGTGTCAAGGTTCTGGGCGTGTCCACAACCGACATTATGCGCTTGCATCACGCGCACGACGTGAAGGGGCTTGCCGACTTCAAGGGCACCAAGGTGCGCGCGGCCGGCGCAGTGCTTTCGGGCATGATCGAACGTATCGGCGCAGCGCCGATGAATGTTCCGATCACCTCACTCGCCGAGAGCCTTGCCAAGAAGGTCGTCGATGGCACAGCCGCAGACTGGTTCTCGATGGAAGGCTTTCGTCTCATCGAGGTCACGAAGACTCATATTGATCTCCCGATGGGAGCGACCGGCATCTACCTCGTGATGAACCAGGCCAAATACAATCAGCTGCCGCCCAAGGTGAAGGCGGCCTTCGACAAATACAGTGCTCGCGACTTCGCCATGTTCTGGGGCAGCCGGCTCGAAAAAGAGAGCAACCGCGTTCGGCAGACCGTCGCGACAAGCGCTGGCCACAAACTCATCGAGCCTAGCGCCGAAGACAGTGCGAAATGGCAGGAGATCAGCCAGCAGGTAATCGATAACTGGGTGAAGAACACCAAGAACGGCGCAGCTGTCTTGGAGACCTTTCAGGGCGGCGTGAAAGCCGCTTCCGCAACGAAGTAGCGACGTGCCCATGTGATGCGCCCTTCACAACACGACGCATCACATCTCAGCATCGACCGAGAGCCGCAATGACCAAACGACTGGCCTCCCTCGCAGGCTATATTGCCGGTGGGGCGCTGCTTCTTGTAGCGCTTGTCATCATGATCGATGTGATCTTGCGCTGGGCGCTGTCGATGCCCATCAAGGGCATGTTTGAGGTCTCCGAGCTGGTCTTTGCGGCAATCATGGCGCTCGCATTTGCCGACGCGAACTATCGGCGATGCCATGTCTCCATGGAGCTTGTCGGGCATCTGACCAAGCGCGTCGCTGGCGTCTGGATCGTCGCCCACCTCCTGACCACGATCACCTTCGCGCTATTTACGCTGTTCATCTTCTCTCATGGCGCAGCGAAAGCGCAGTTCAACGAGAAAACCCTGGTGCTCCAATGGCCGCTGGCCCCGTTCTGGTACGCGGCCGGCATCATGATGGCTCTTTCCTTCATCACGCAGGCGGCGGTGTTCTACGAGCATGTTAAAGAACTGACGAAGCACAGTACTCATTTCATCGTCCGTGAACTGGCCCCTCCATTGATCAGTCTTCTCTTGGTCGCTGCAGCCGGCGGCGCTCTCATTCTCTGGAACGGCGAGATGAATGAGCCGGTCAAGGTGCTCGTCGGCTTCACGATGCTGTATCTCATGGCGCTGACTCATATCCCGATCGGGATCGCCATGGCACTGTCGGGCCTGATCGGGGCCTATGCTCTTCTCGGCGCGGCACCGGCCGCACTTGTCGGCGCCAACAATGTCACGAGCGTGCTCTCAAGCGCCGACATCGCGTCCGTCCCACTCTTCCTGTTGATGGGAAACCTGGCGGTCGCCGCCGGCTTTGCAGATCAGATCTTCAGCGCTGCGACTTCGTTCTTCGGCCGTTTCAGGGGTGGCCATGCCATCGCGACGATTATCGGATGCGCTGGTTTCGGTACAGTCAGCGGTTCGTCTGTGGCGACAACTGCCACGATTGGCGGAGTCGCCTATCGTGAAATGCGGAGTCGGAACTACGCACCGGGTCTTGCAACCGGCAGCATCGCGGCCGGCGGGACGCTGGGCGCACTGATACCGCCCTCGGTGATCCTGATCATCTACTGCGTGATCGCTGAGCAATCGATCCCGGTTTCCTTCATGGCCAGCCTGATCCCCGGCCTGCTCGCTGTCGCGCTCTATGTCATCGCCATCGTCATTCTTGTGCGCATTAAGCCCGAACTGGCTCCCGAAGGAGCAGAGACAAAGACCTCCCGACTGAACGCGATGTTCAGCGCGTGGCGTCCCGGATTGCTGTTTCTGCTGGTCATCGGCGGACTGTATGGCGGCCTCTTTACCGCCCAGGAGGCAGCAGCGGTTGGAACGGGCTTCGCCTTCGTGTTTTGGCTGCTATCGGGCCGGGCATCCTGGGCCGGACTTTTCTCGGCTGTGCGCGACGCCGCCACGACGAGTGCCACACTCTATCTCCTTATCATCGGCGCCAACATCTTCGGCGCCTTTCTCAATCTCGCCGGCATCACCAATGCCGTCCTATCGATCATCGATCCCGCAACCACGCCGGCTTGGCTGATCCTTGTTATCCTGGTGGTAATGTACCTCGTGTTGGGCAGCGTGTTCGACACAGTCGCCGCGCTCATTATTACCGTGCCCTTCGTCGTGCCGGTCATCAGCACCCTCGGATACGACCTGATCTGGTGGGGCGTGGTGACGCTGACGCTTGTTGAAATCGGCATGATTACGCCGCCGATCGGAATGAACGTGTTCGTCATGAAGAGCCTGGTCGGCAAGGAAGTCCCGATATCGACGATCTTCAAGGGCACTGCCCCCTTTTTGGTGGCGGACAGCATCCGACTGCTGCTGCTGATCCTGTTCCCCATGATCACCCTATGGCTGCCAACGGTGCTGCGTTGACGAACTGGGCGTGTGATGGAGGCTTGCGATAGTGCCGGACACGGAAGAATACGATCTGATTATCGTGGGCGCCGGCCCTGTCGGCCTGATGATTGCCAATCTGGTCGGTGCAAGTGGTCTCCGCGTTCTGATCCTCGAACAGCTGCCGAGCCTGATCGACTACCCGCGCGGGGTGGGTATGGACGATGAATGTCTGCGGGTGTTTCAGGCGGCGGGGCTGGCAGAAAAGGCAATCCCTTATACATTCCCCAATCAATGGCTCGATTTCCGAACGGCACGCGGCCGCACGTTTGCGATGGTCAAGCCAAAGGGGGAGACATTTGGTTTCCCCAAGCGCAATGCTTTTATCCAGCCGCTGATCGATCAAGTTCTCCTCGAAGGACTGTCGCGCTTCAAGACCGTCGATGTACGTCTCGGACATGAAATGACTGGCCTGTCCGACAACGGCAGGACAGTCGAAGTCACCGTCCGCGACGGTGAGGGACGGGAGCGCCGTTTCGAGGCC